>Ga0265324_10000006_pt1 | contig 267048 bp, 235 predicted proteins | sample 41419metaG_FD_198634 | JGI IMG/M metagenome (GOLD analysis project Ga0265324, IMG submission 198634) | Rhizosphere microbial communities from Carex aquatilis grown in University of Washington, Seatle, WA, United States - 4-14-19 metaG | ecosystem: Host-associated > Plants > Roots >...
TTATCGTATCTTCGATTTCGTGAGGGTACTTCTATATGTCTTGAGTTCGACTCCATCACCTAAGTGATCTCGTCTACCCAGATACAGGTACCCACACTAATCGGTTGTTTCTTCTATCTTTTAAAGAACTTTTACTGCCGCTTCATCCACAGCCTCAGCCGCGAAGAGGTGCGCATTATATAGAGCGAACGACTTCCGTCAACTCATTTTTGTACGCACTGCGTTTAAACTTAAAACCGTTTCCTGATGTTTGGTTGCGGGGGCAGGATTTGAACCTACGACCTTCGGGTTATGAGCCCGACGAGCTGCCAGACTGCTCCACCCCGCGTCAGAGAAGGGGGCGAACTGTACAGAAGTTCAGCACCTCCGTCAACATAAGATTACTGCCAAGCATGAAATATGGGGAAAAAATTCTTGCGTCGCTTGAGAATTGGATCTGCCACCGTACGAATTGCCTCACCAGTATTGATACCATATGAATGGCAACGATGCATTTATAATTAGCCATTGGATTCTGCAGTTCAACCTACATCTGCTCTAGCAAGGAGTGCGCTGATGTCCAGTCAAGAATGGATAGGCGGCATTGCCGCCGCCCTCACCACCGGCTCATTCATCCCTCAAGTCTGGCGGGTATGGCGGACCAGGCACACTCAGGACATATCACTCCTTATGTACGCATTCTTCACTGCAGGGGTAGCACTCTGGCTTGCATACGGCATTCTGCTTGGCGCCTGGCCCATTATCATTGCCAACAGCATCACTCTACTATTGGCAGGAATGGTACTGATCCTGAAGCTGCGTTTCGGTTAAGTCACAGTTCACTGGGTTACAATTCCTCACTATGAAATGTCAACTCCATCCCTTAGGCCCATGCTGAAAAAAATACGTGTACGAGATGTGCGCTCCGGCATGTTCATCCATGAACTCTGTGGAAGCTGGATGGATCATCCGTTCTGGAAAAAAGCATTTCTGCTCTCGGAAAACGAAGACCTGAACGCGCTGAAAACCTGCGGCATACAGGAAGTCTGGATTGATACGGAAAAAGGACTGGATGTCGAATCCGCAGCCGTCGTATCCACTTCCGAGGAAGCGCAAAAAAAGATTGAAGACGAGTTACAAAACATCGTCAAGGAATCCTTGCCTGAACCGCATACCCCATTGCACGAAGAACTGGAACGCGCACGCACACTGCAAGCAAAAAGCAAGGCCGCCGTCACTTCCATGTTCCAGGAGGCGCGCATGGGCAACGCCATCAAGGTCAGCGAAGCTGCACCGCTCGTCGACGAAATCAGCGAATCCATTACGCGCAACCCGGAAGCATTCCTTAATCTGGCCCGACTCAAGACCAAGGACGATTACACCTATATGCACTCGTTGGCCGTCTGCGCCCTGATGATCGCCTTGGGCAAACAACTCGGCCTGACCGGCGCCAACCTGAAAGAAGCTGGGCTTGCCGGACTCCTGCACGACGTCGGTAAAATGATGATTCCGGACGACTTGCTCAATAAGCCCGGCAAACTTACCGACGAGGAGTTCAATATCGTCAAGGAACACCCGCGCAAAGGCTGGGAAATATTGCGCGGATCGCCGGAAATCACCGCAACCGTGCTTGATGTGTGTCTGCATCACCACGAGCGCGTCGATGGCACGGGCTATCCAGAACGCTTCTCCGAAGAGCGGCTAACCATGTTCTCCCGCATGGGAGCAGTGTGCGACGTATACGACGCCCTCACCTCCAACCGTTGCTACAAGAACGGCTGGGAACCCGCCGAGACCATACGCAAGATGGCGGAATGGCGGAATGGACACTTCGACGAGAGAATATTTCAGGCCTTCGTCAAAACCATAGGCATTTATCCCTCCGGCACTTTAGTAAGGCTCAAGTCAGGAAGATTGGCTATAGTCATAGAGCAGACCGAGAAGAGCCTGCTAACGCCAATCGTCAAAGTGTTTTTCTCAACCAAGTCCAATGAACCGATCATGCCGGAAATGATAAACTTGAGCAGGTCGCAGGAAAGCATCGCGAACGCAGAAGACCCATCCCAATGGGACTTTGATTTGAAGCAAATAACAGGTTTTTGAAACAATAATTTACCACTTGCGGAGATATTAATGTCGAACATCCAGTCCGTTATGCACGAAAACCGTGTATTCAACCCTTCCAATGAATTCGTCAAACAGGCCAATGTTTCTGGCATGGCTGCCTACAAAGCCATGTGCGATGCCGCCGCCAAAGACTACGCCGGATTTTGGGCAAACCTCGCACGCGAAACCGTTCTCTGGCACAAGCCCTTTACCAAGACGCTGGATGAAAGCAATGCTCCTTTTTACAAATGGTTTGAAGATGGCGAACTGAATGTTTCCTACAACTGCCTGGACAAACACCTGAAGACACAACCGGAAAAGACCGCGATCATCTTCGAAGCGGATGACGGCAAAGTCACCAAAATCAACTATCGCGATCTGTATGCCCGTGTATGCCAGTTCGCCAACGGCCTGAAATCGCGCGGCATCAAAAAAGGCGACCGCGTAATCATCTACATGCCGATGAGCATCGAAGCCGTAATTTCCATGCAAGCCTGCGCCCGTATCGGTGCAATCCACTCTGTGGTGTTCGGAGGCTTCTCCTCCAAGAGCCTGCACGAGCGCATCACCGATGCGCAAGCCGTGGCAGTTATCACCGCTGACGGACAATTCCGTGGCGGTAAGGCGCTGGCACTGAAACCCGCTGTGGACGAAGGCTTGGCCATGGGCGGCTGTGAAGGCGTGCATTCTGTTATCGTCTATCAGCGCACCAAGGGCGACGTACAATGGAACAGCAACAATGTCTGGTGGCACGACCTCGTTGCCGGACAAGACAGCACCTGCGAACCGGAATGGGTAGGTGCAGAACATCCGCTGTTCATCCTCTATACCTCCGGCTCCACCGGCAAGCCCAAGGGCGTACAACACTCCACCGGCGGTTATCTGCTGGGCGCCATGGTTTCCATGAAATGGGTATTCGACTACAAAGATTCCGACATCTTCTGGTGCACGGCTGACGTGGGTTGGATCACCGGTCATAGCTACGTTGCCTACGGTCCGCTGGCCATGGGTGCAACACAAGTCATCTTCGAAGGCGTGCCGACCTATCCCGATGCCGGACGTTTCTGGAAAATGATCCAGGATCACAAGGTCACTACCTTCTACACCGCACCAACCGCCATTCGTTCGCTGATCAAACTGGGCGGCGATGAACCGACAAAATACAACCTGTCTTCCCTGCGCCTGCTCGGCACCGTCGGCGAACCGATCAATCCGGAAGCGTGGATGTGGTACTACAACACCGTTGGCGGCGCACGTTGCCCGATCGTCGATACCTGGTGGCAAACCGAGACCGGCTGCCACATGATCGCCCCGTTGCCAGGCGCGATGCCGATCAAACCCGGCACCTGCACCCTGCCGTTGCCCGGAATCATGGCCACCATCGTCAACGAAGCAGGTGACGAAGTAAATGACCAGCATGGCGGTTTCCTTGTCATCAAGAAACCGTTCCCATCGCAGATCCGCACCATCTGGGGGGATCCGGAGCGCTACAAGAAAGGCTACTTCCCTGAAGAAATGCGCGGCGCCTATTTGGCCGGCGACTCCTCACACCGCGACGAAGATGGCTATTTCTGGATCATGGGTCGTATCGACGACGTGCTGAACGTTTCCGGTCACCGCCTCGGCACCATGGAGATCGAATCCGCACTGGTTGCCAATCCGCTGGTGGCGGAAGCCGCCATCGTCGGCAAACCGCACGAGATCAAGGGCGAGGCCGTGGTTGCCTTCGTGGTGCTGAAAGGCGCCCGTCCAAAAGATGCGGCAGCGGCAAAGAAACTGGCTGAAGAACTGCGCAACTGGGTTGGTAAAGAAATCGGCCCGATTGCCAAGCCGGATGAGATCCGCTTCGGCGACAACCTGCCCAAGACCCGTTCCGGCAAAATCATGCGTCGCCTGTTGCGCGCCGTCGCCAAGGGTGAGGAAATTACTCAGGATGTCTCCACACTGGAAAATCCGGCCATTCTTGATCAATTGAAAGAAGTCATTAAATAATCAAAATCGGATTTGGCTATCATAGTGAACATGGCGCTTCGGCGCCATGTTCACTATGAGCTGCCGTAACCAATATCCCGCGAGTTTCGGAAGAAGTCATTCGTTAATTCTCTGAAAAACATGCTTCATACCGCGAATTGGCGGCGTAACGCATGCCTGTTCCAGATTGACGCATCCCTCCCCCTCCGCTACCATCGCGACACTTTCATTCCTCCGGTCATCTATAGTGCCTTTCCACAAACTGTTACTGCTGACTTTGAGTGCCGTGCTCGGCTGTTCCGTTGCCATGACATCCAATGCAGAAACAGCTTTGGCGCTGAATAATCAGGAGCTGTCTTCAACAAACGCACAGCCTCCGGCAACAGCACCTGCTGCAACGCAAGCTGCTGTACCCGAAGCTACAACACCTCAAGCCGCAACGCCTCAGACCACTGCCTCGGCTGAGCCGGAAACACAAGCGCCGGCTCCAATTCGCGAAGCAATGATTGTCGCTCCCGAACAACCCTCCATCGACTTGTGGCAACGCATACGCGCTGGCTACACCATGAAGGACCTGAACAGCCCGCTGATCAAGCGCCACGAGAAGTGGTACGCCAGCCATCCCGATTATGTGTTGCGCATGTCGGAACGTGCACGACGTTACCTGTTCTACATCATGGAAGAAGTGGAACGTCGCAACATGCCTTCGGAGATTGCCCTGCTGCCGATGATCGAAAGCGCATTCAATCCCAGCGCCAATTCTGTTGCGAGCGCCTCCGGCATCTGGCAATTCATTCCTTCCACCGGCAAGCATTTCGGCATGGAGCAGAACTGGTGGCATGATGGCCGTCGCGACATCATCGGCGCCACCAACGGCGCACTGGATTATCTGCAAAAGCTGCATGACCAGTTCGGCGATTGGGAACTGGCCTTAGCGGCCTACAACTGTGGCGAAAATTCCGTGATGCGCGCCCAGGCAAGGAACCGCAAGAGCCATAAACCTACCGACTATTCGCATCTCAAGTTACCGCGTGAAACGCGCAACTATGTGCCGAAGTTGCTGGCCATCAAGAACATCGTGAACGATCCGGCACACTTCAATCTGGTGCTGAGCGGCATTCCCAATGAATCCTATTTCGAAGCTGTCGCCACACAGAAACACATCGACGTGAAAGTGGCCGCCGAGTTAGCCAATATCTCGATGGAAGAGTTCATGGCACTCAATCCCGGCCATAACCGTCCGGTGATATTGCAGGATAAGGACAACAGCAATGTACTGTTACTGCCGGTAGACAAGGTTGAGACTTTCCGCACGAATATGGCCAAAACCAATCAGCGCCTGGTTTCGTGGCAGCCCTATGAGAGCAAGAAAGGCGAAAGTTTCGAGCAGATCGCCGAACACTTCGGTCTGACACTGGCCGAGTTACGCACGGCGAACGGCCTTTCCAAATATGCTCAGGAGAGCAATGGTCAGACCCTGCTGGTACCCATCGGCGACGATGCGCCCGCCGTCGAATTCACCGCTTTCAACATGCACCCATCGGCAGTGGCTGAGATGTACGGGGCCGTCCGTTACACGGTACGCCGCGGCGACACCATTTCCACCATTGCACGTCGCTTTCACGTAAGCCAGAACCAGTTGCGCGAAGCAAACCACGGCAGTTCCCGTTTGCATATCGGTCAACGCTTCAACATCGTGCTGGCCGATCACCCCCGCCGCAGCTTTCACAAGCGCAATGTCGTTGCGACCAAAGCCAAGGCCAGGAAAACCAGTTCCCAGAAAGCGGCCAACATGAAGGTCGCTTACAACCCTCCCCAGCGCAAGCAAGCAAACTAAGCCTGTTCCCGATACAAGTGGCAACGCACGCCGTGTGTTGTGCTGATTTCGGTCACGTCCGGATATTGCCCGCAGACCGGCATGACCTGGGGGCAGCGCGGCGAGAAATGACATCCTGTCGGCGGATTTGCGGGTGAAGGCAGATCGCCCTCCAGCTTGACGTATTCCCTGCCTTGCCCGTCAATTCGAGGCACAGCCGACAGTAATGCCTGTGTATAGGGGTGCCTGGGAGAATGCAGCACGTCTTTCGTCGTTCCGCGTTCAACGATGCGCCCCAGGTACATCACACACACCTCATGCGCAAGATATTCCACGACGCCCAGATTGTGAGTAATGAAGAGGAAACTCAACCCCAGTTCCTGTTGCAAAGATTTCAGCAGATTCAGTATCTGCGCCTGCACCGACACATCCAGAGCGCTGGTGGGTTCGTCGCAGATCAGCAATTGCGGCGACACCGCCAGGGCTCGGGCGATGGCGATACGTTGTCGTTGACCACCCGAAAACTCGTGCGGATAGCGCCATTTGCTGTCGCGTGCCAAACCGACTTTATCCAGCATCTCATCGATATGAGCCTGTCGCGATACACTGTCGACGCCAATATGAAGCGCATTCATCCCCTCTTCGAGTATCTCCGCCACGCGCATCTTGGGATTGAGCGAAGCATAAGGATCCTGGAACACCATTTGCATCGATGCCCGCGCCGCTTTCGTTCTGGTCAGCTCCTTGCCGCCAAAACGCACGCTTCCGGCTGTGGGCCTGATCAATTGCAGCAATGCTTTTCCCAGCGTCGTCTTGCCGCAGCCGGATTCGCCCACCAGCGCCAGCGTTCGGCCTTGCGCAATGTCCAGCGTCACGCCATCCACCGCCTTCACCTGTCCGACCACTCGTTGCAAGAGACCTTTGCGGATGGGGAAATGGACTTGCAGGTTTTCAACCTGCAGGAGCGGGTAGCTCGTAGCCTGTAGCTCGTAGCCAGACTGGGGCTGCCGTCCTTCCGGTTTTTCGCTTATAACTACCGGCAACAAGCTACCAGCTACCGGTTCCGAATATAGATGACACCTCACCCCCTGCCCTTCAACAACCGTCCAGGTGGGAGTCTGTTCAGTACATAGCGTCCATGCCTTCTCGCAACGGGCCGCAAACCTGCACCCCAGCTTGATACTTCCCAGCGGCGGCACACTGCCGGGAATAGCGCTCAATGGTTGCCCCTTGCGCCCGGCACTTGGCAACGCCGCAAACAACTTCTGTGTATAGGGATGCAAAGGCTTGGCGAATAATTGCTCGCGATTGGCCTGTTCAACGATCTGCCCCGCGTACATCACACCGACGCGATGCGCGGTCTCCGCCACCACGCCGAGATCGTGCGTGATCAGCAGCATCGCCATCTTGTTCTTGTCCTGCGTATCGCGCAGCAGCTGCAGTACCTGCGCCTGTATCGTCACATCCAGCGCGGTCGTTGGTTCGTCGGCAATCAGCAACTTCGGGCTGCCTGCCAGCGCCATCGCAATCATCACACGTTGTTTCATCCCGCCGGAAAGCTGGAACGGATATTCATCCATCCGGCGAACCGCATCGGGAATACCAACCTGATCCAGCAATTCGATGCCGCGAGCGACTGCGGCAGCGCCCTTCTTCCCCTGGTGTAGCACCAATACCTCGGCAATCTGCTCGCCCACCGTCATCACCGGATTCAGGCTCAGTCCCGGCTCCTGAAAGATCATTGCCATTTTTCCGCCGCGCACCCCGCGCATTTCGCGCTCGGGCAAGTCAAACAGCTTTGCGCTCTCCATCTGCGCCGCGCCCCCCGCATGTACCACGCCATCCGGCAGCAGGCGCATCAGCGAAAGCGCGGTCATGGATTTTCCGCAACCGGACTCGCCGAGAAGCGCAAAGGTTTCACCCGCCGCAATCTCGAACGAAATGTCGTCCACAATGTGTGCGCCATTGCGCAAGCTCGTAATGAGGTTATCCAACTTGAACAGACTCATGCGCCCAACTCCGTCCGGTTCAGGCGCGGATCGAACGCATCGCGCACTGCATCGGCGAACAGGTTCGCCGCCAGCACCAACACCAGCATGAAGCCGAAGGCAGACGCCAGAGCCCACCACACCATCGGCTCGCGCCCCATTTCCAGTCGCGCGGCATTAATCATCGTGCCGAAGCTGATCATGGACGGATCGACACCCACACCGACATACGACAGCACCGCCTCCGCCAGCACCAGCGCGGAAAAATCCATCACCAGTGAGATCAGCACAATGTGCATCACATTGGGCATGATATGGCGAGCAAGGATACGCACCGAGGACACACCGAACGATTGCGCCGCCTGGATATATTCCATCTCGCGCAGCTTCAGTGTCTCGCCGCGCAACAGGCGGCACAACCCGGTCCAGCTCGTCACGCCCAGAATCAGGCACAGAAATACCAGGCGCAGGTCGGCACGTGACGCAGCCGTGTCAAACCATTGCGGATGGGTATCGATGGTCACCTGCATCATCAGCACTGCCGCCGCAATCAGCAACACACTGGGAATGGAACTCAGCACGGTATAAAGATACTGGATGACATCATCCACCCAGCCGCGAAAATAACCCGCAGCAGTACCCAGGAACAAGGCCAGAGGCAACGTCACCAGGGTTGTCACCGTTCCGATGATGAGCCCAGTGCGGATGCTCTTCAGCGAGAGATAGAGCACATCCTGTCCCACCTTGTCCGTACCGAGCACGTGATAAACAGAGGCGAGATTTAAGAAAGCACCGATGACCGGCGCAACGATGAGAATGGCGGCAAATACCGCGCGCTGCCTGATCCTGCGCTTGGCCAGAGACACCAGCAATGCGGCTATCGCCAGCCCGGCCAGCCCCCCAAACAAGCCCCGCTGCAGCACATCTGCACCGCGCTGTGATGCATCCGCCAAATGTACTCCGCCATAGCGCAGCCTGGGATACTCTCGCACAATATTGCCCTGCGCATCCGTCATGCTTTCCTTGGCATACAGCGTCAGCGCAAACGGTTCCGAGTAGGTCTTTTCGTTATGCGTGCGCAACGGTGTAACGAGCTTGTCGAACACACTCAGCACTTCCGGCGAGTACACCTTCTCAGCGCCATTCGTCTGCGGCAAGGCAACCCGAAAATGCAGCGTGTCCAGCAGTCCAGTCAGCAGAAATAATGACAGCACCAGCAGCGACACCAGTGCCACGCTGCTTTTCCCAACCCGCCGCCATGGCAGCAACAGATGTTCGTGCCGCCGTATATACCAGGCACTGGCAACCCCTGCTGCCAGCAGCAGGAACACCAGCGCATCGCTCCACAGGATGACAGGCATGAAACTCATTGTAGTCTCACCCTTGGATCGACGAGGGTATATGAAATATCCGTCAGGATAAGGCCGACGATGTACAGCACCGAACCCAAAAATACCATCGCGCGCACGATGCTGAAATCCTGCGCATTGATGGCATCAATGGTGTAACTGCCGAGACCGGGAATGCCAAAGAACGATTCGGTAAGCAGGCTACCCATGAACAGCAGCGGAATGACCACCACCACCCCGGTCAGGATGGGGATCATCGCGTTCTTCAGTACATGCGTAAACAGCACGCGCAACTCGGACAAACCCTTGGCTCGTGCCGTGCGCACATAGTCCTTGCCGATCTCTTCGAGGAAGATGGTGCGGTACCAGCGGCTGCTGGAGCCGATACCGCCCATTACGCCGATCACAATAGGCAGCACCACGAATTTGAAACTGTCTGTCCCGCCCGCGTAACCCGAAATGGGCACCAGATTCCACAGCTTGCTCACCAGGAATTGCCCGCCGATGATATAGAACAGGCTGGATACGGACATCAGCAACACGCACAACGCCACACCCGCCATATCCAGCGCTGTGGCACGAAACAAGGTCATCAGCAAGGCGAAGCTGACATACACAAACAGACCGACAAGAAAAGTGGGCAACGCAATGGCCAGGCTCGGCCACATACGTGCGGTAATTTCACGGCTGATGCTGCGCTCGTCGTCCGAGTAGCCGAAATCAAATACGAACATACCGGCAGATTTCCGCCAGAAAATGGTCTCGGTAAATTTGTTCGTACCGTTGGCCGCGCGATTGACCAGCAGTGGCTTGTCGTAACCGCGCTGCTGTTTCCATTTCTCAATTGCTTCAGGCGTCACGCGCTTGATGCCAAGCTGCATGCGCGCCATATCGTCCGGCGTATTCACCACGAAAAACAGCGCAAAGGTGAGCAGATTCACCCCGATGAGGATGGGTACAGCGTAGAGGATGCGGCGGATGAGGTAGGCAATCATGAGTGCCGCTATTGTAAGGCAAACGCCGGATTGCCAACCCCCCGGGTGAGGAAGAGAATGACTGCGCCCAAACCGGCAGAAACTTAGTAGCAAGAGCAGTAGTCGAATCCCTGCGCTTCATCAATTCATTCAATTAGGGAGAACGTCATGAAAATCGGAATCCTTGGATCAGGAGATGTAGCAAAGGCGCTGGCAGGCGGATTTCTCAAACACGGCCACGAAGTCACGCTGGGCACACGTACTCCGAACAAACTTGCCGAATGGCTGACCAAAAACCCCAAAGCAAGTGTCGCTAATTTTGCCGACGCGGCAAAATTCGGCGAGCTGATTGTTTTGGCAGTCAAAGGTGCAGCTGCTGCAGATGCCCTGCGACTTGCGGGTGCTTCCAATTTTGCCGGCAAGCCCGTCATTGATGCGACCAATCCCATAGACGACGCACCTCCTGTCAACGGAGTCTTGAAGTACTTCACCACGCTCGACGATTCGCAAATGGAACGCTTGCAGCGCGAATTCAGAAGTGCGCGTTTCGTCAAAGCTTTCAATTCTGTCGGCAATGCATTCATGGTCAATCCGCAGTTCAAAGGCGGCAAGCCAACCATGTTCATCTGCGGCAACGATGATCCTGCCAAGAAGATCGTGACTGCAATCCTCGACCAGTTCGGCTGGGAAACGGAGGACATGGGCAAAGCTGAAGCCGCCCGAGCCATCGAACCGCTTTGCATCCTGTGGTGCATACCTGGGTTCCTGCGTAACGATTGGACCCACGCCTTCAAGCTGTTGACCTAGGAGATTTGCCATGCAAATAGAAGTCTGGTCGGATGTGATCTGCCCATGGTGCTACATTGGCAAACGGCGCCTGGAAATGACGCTTGCGAAATTCCCGCACTGGGAAAGCATGGAAGTAATCTGGCGCAGTTTTGAACTCGATCCGGATTCTCCCCGCCAACTGCCGGGCACCCTGGAAGAGATGCTGGCGCAAAAATACGGGGTCAGCCCGCAGGAAGCTGTCGCAATGAATGCACACGTCACTGCAGTGGCTAAAGAAGCCGGACTGGAATACCACCTTGCCGATGCACGCCCCGGCAACACCTTCGACGCACACCGCCTCCTCCACTTTGCCGGATCAAAACAACTGGGGGACGGTGCAACCGAACGCCTCATGCAAGCCTATTTTTCCGAATCGCTGCCGGTGGGCGACCATGCCGCACTGGCCCGCCTCGCCCCCGAGTTCGGCGTTGCCGAAAATGAGGCACTGGCCATGCTGAAAAGCGACGCTTATGCCAAAGAAGTGCGTGCAGACGAAGAACGCGCGGCAAACCTCGGCATCACAGCCGTACCGTTCTTTGTAATTGATGAAAATGTCGCCGTTTCCGGCGCCCAACCGGTCGAAGTATTTTTCAGCGCGTTGCAACAGGCATGGGAAGATTCCCAATGATTCCTGGCGAGCGAATTGGGTGATTGCAATCAAGCTTGAAGTCTCTGAAAAGCCAACTTCAGAAGGCCTGAATCAAGACAATATTGCAATCATAGCTATTACCTCACAATTCCTTTACAATTCCTAAAGTCGCGTCCGAACATCACGTAAGCGACTGTTTTAAAAATATATTTAATTCACTCAAGGGGGTTCAGATGCGCCGTATCGGACTGCTGTCACTCGTAATTCTCTTCGGAACCATAACAAGCGGCTGTTCCACAAACGGACCGCTATATACTGCATCCATAGATAACGTTCAACTGCTGAAGGAAGCCGGAAACGTATCCGCGAAGGTTGGTAAATTTGATTCCATCCCGGGTCCGGGCAATGCCAACCCAATCACGTTACGCGGATCACGCATGAATTCCCCCTATGAGAGTTCTTACGCGGCTTATCTCGCCGAAGCCATCAAACAGGAGTTGTCCCTCGCAGGAAAACTGAAAGCTGACACCGACATCGAAATATCCGGGTCGCTTCTGAAAAACGACATCAACATCGCCGGTTTCAGCATCGGGACAGGTGACATCGAGGCCCGGTTCGTCGTCAAAAAAGGTGCGCAGGTACGCTACGACCAGATCAAGACGATTCATGACCAATGGGAATCCTCTTTCGCCGGTGCAATAGCCGTTCCACGCGGACAGCAACAGTATCCGAACCTGGTTCAGAAACTTCTCGCAACACTGTACGCAGATCATGATTTTCTGGAAGCGCTCAAGTAACACTTGAATTACTTTAATAACCTCAATAGGAAAGGCTATTCACATGCGTATTATTAAACTCATCTCAATGCTGGCCGTCGTTGCGGTCATCACCGGTTGCGCACACCCGCTGGTCATCAGCCCGGATATCTCCAAAGTTGAACGCTCCGGCAACGCTCAAGCCATCGACAAGAACGTCGGTTACTACATCCCTGCCGACATGCGCGAGAAATTGGTGAAGACAGGAGGTGGCGGCGGTGATTCGGTGAAATACACGCCCTACAAGGATATGGAAACCGCCCTCTACAAGATGTTGAGCAACGTGTTCAAGAGCGTCACAATGCTCAAATCTCCCAATGATGCAGAAGCGATAGCCAAGCATTCGATAAACTACATCATCACACCAGAAATCACGACCCAATCTTCATCGCCAAGCGCCTTCACATGGCCACCGACAAAGTTCTCGGTTAACCTGACCTGCAACATCACCGACATCAGCGGAAAAGTGATCGGCAAACCAGCGGTGACAGGTGAGGGCAATGCAGAATTCAGCGAATTCAAATCCGATTACTCGCTTTCCGGCAAACGTGCCACTCTGGATTCGTTGCTGAAAATGCAGGATTCCTTGCTGAAAATGCCGGAGTTGAGAGCCCCCTGATCCAGCGCAATTCCAGGGTCACAAGCTGGTAATAAGATTCAGGCCGAATTGAGTTGTTTGCAGCGAAGCATGCTGAAACAATTCAATTTCGGCCTTTCTTTTCGGCCCAAAATTGACCGACTCACCTTGCATCTTCCCGCTTCTGCAACACCCGCCACAGCCACACCCCGAACCCCAGCAAAAACGCCCCGGCCAGCCATAAAGGCCAGCGCACGGGCTGATTCCACTCGCGGCGCAATTCATCGCGCAGCTTGCCGTCCACGCGCCAATACTTGAGTTTGTTGTTGGCCATGATGTTGGACTTAACGTTGTGCAGCCAGCTGTGTTGCAGCACGTAATTCTTGGGGTGGTAGCCCCACAGCCAAGGGGAATCGCGGCGCAGTATCTCCAGCATCTGATCGATGATCACCTGCCGCGCCGGACTGTTGTCCATGTTTTTCATTTGCTCGAACAGGCGGTCGAATTCAGGATTTTCATAGTTCGATGCGTTCTCGCCGCTCTTGCTCACCTTGGCCTGCGCGCCATTCAGCAGGAACAGGAAATTCTCCGGATCGGGATAGTCTGCGTTCCAGCCGTAGTAATACATCTGCATATCGCCGCGGCGTATCTTGTCCTGAAAGCGGTTGTAATCGGTGCTGCGCACGTCGAGTTGCACGCCGATCTTGTCGAACTGCTTGCGTATCCAGTCCAGTCGCGACTTGTTTCCTACACCGCTTGAGGTGGTGTCGAGGTGTATCACCAGCGGTTGATTGGTCCTGGCATCCACGCCGCCGGGATAGCCCGCCTCGGCCAGCAATCGTTGCGCTTCTGCGATGGGTCTTCTCATGGGCGCGTTATCCACCCAGTCGTAAACGTAAGGGTTAATTCCCGCCTTCCCTTCGCGATAGCCGAAAATACCGGGCGGTATGGGCGATTGCGCCGCGATGCCGCGTCCATTGGCGAAGATGGAAACGAATTCCTCAAAATCCACTGCGATGGCGATGGCACGGCGCAATTTGCGCGCTCTTTCGGATCTGTCCCGACAGGACTGCTTATCATCATTCTGCACAGTTGGGACAGATGGGCGGCAGCTCCCGCAAACGGCCGACTTCGTCGGTAACGTGTCGCAACCGCCGCCACCCACCACCGGATCAAGCCAGTTGAAGCCGGTATAGAAAGTGGAAGTAGCAACAGATGTAGAAAGCGTGATGCCTTGCGCTTTCATCGCATCGCTAACATTGGCTTCGCCGCTCACATTCACCTGCACCGCCTGGTCGAAACTGTCCGAACTGATACCGGAGACATCGTAATAGCCTTGCAGGAATTTATTCCAGTACGGGATGGTTTCCTTTTCCAGCGAGAACACGATGCGGTCAATCAAAGGCAGCGGCTTGCCCGCGTCAACCAGCAATCCGGCCTGTGCGTCGCCCTGCTCACCTTCCTCAGGATAGGTTTCGCTGTCGTAGTACGGATTGCGTGTCAGCACCATACGGCGGTTGGGCTCGTTCTCCGACAGGTAATACGGCCCGCTTCCCACCGGCCACCAGTCCAGCGAAAGGTTACGTTCGCGCATGCCGGGTTGCGCATAGAAACGCTCCACCTCCTGCGGCATCGGCGAAAAGAACGGCATCGCCAGCCAATAGGCAAACTGCGGATACTTGCCGCGGATGGTGATGCGGTAGGTCGTGTCGTTCACCACTTCAACACCGGGCAACGGAAACCTGTTCAGGTCAAGAAAATCATCCGGGTGAGCCTTGGCTTCCGCTTGCAGGATAGCCGCATATTCCTTGAGCCCGACGATGTATTCGCTCATTACCCCGGCAATGGGCGTATGCAAGTGCGGATGAACCAGACGTTTGATCTGGTAGACGTAGTCTGCCGCATTGACTGTGCGCGTGCCGGTTTTGGCGAAATCATTCAAGCCGAAAATACCGCGCAGATCGCCGGAATTGAGCACATCATTCCCCGGTACAAACGCTGGATGCGGCTGATAGCGCATGTTCGGTTTGATGTGGATTTCGTACACGCTATAAGCGATGATCTCTGGCGCAGCCCGATCTGGCAACAACCGATGCCCCTTATCCAGATATTTGACCTTGGGCATTTCACTGGCTGCAAGCGGAACCAGTTGATACGGACGTTTCAGATAGTGGTATTGCAGCGGCGGTGAGTAGATCAGTGCGAGAAACTCATACTCGTTCTCGCTGTATGCCTGTGCCGGATCCAAGTGCTTGGGCCGTTCGGTAAAAGCGGTGTAGAGAATGGACTTTCCCTCATCCGCCACCGGATAAGGATCGTTCCACAAGCCGCCATCGCAGGCGGCAAGCAACAGGAAGGACAGGGCAGCCAACAGGGATTTCATGGCGCTAGAGTTTAGCCGAAAGGCAACAGTTCGCGGTAAGATTGCGAGACAGACATGAACGGGCAAAATCAATGAATCAAGACTGGCTAAATTACCTGACAACCCAAGGCGCGCACATACAGGACGGCATCGTGCAGCATTTCGGCAATGCCCCCGCCGAACGCGTTGCCACGCGCGACGGCACGGTACTATGCGACCTCTCGCAGTTCGGCGTGCTCAAGGTTTCCGGTGAGGAAGCACAGGGATTCCTGCACAACCTGTTCAGCAGCGACGTAAATGCCCTCACCCCGCAGCAAGCGCTGCCCAGCAGCTTCAACACCGCCAAAGGACGCACGCTGGCGACCCTGTTCATCTGGCGCAATCCGACGGAGTTTTTGCTGCAACTGCCGCGCAGCCTGGTGGCACCGATCCAGAAGAAGCTCTCCATGTACGTGCTGCGCGCCAAGGTCAAGATCGAAGACGCGAGCGAAAGCATCGTCTGCCTCGGCCTTTCCGGTGCGAACGCGGCAACCGTGTTGCAAAAACACTTTTCAGCCCTGCCGCAGAACTCGCTGGATGTCGTGCATCAAGACGACGTCAGCCTGATTCGCCTTGCTGCAGAGCGCTTTCAGATCAACATCCCGGCGCAACAAGCCTCTGCACTGTGGCAAAAACTCGGCGCCGATGCCGCGCCGGCCGGCTCGCCCTGCTGGGACTGGCTCAATATCAAGGCCGGCATCCCCGTTATCCTGCCGCAGACACAAGAACAGTTTGTGCCGCAAATGGCGAATCTCGATCTCACCGGCGCGGTAAACTTCAAGAAAGGCTGTTATCCAGGGCAAGAGATCGTGGCGCGCATGCAATACCTCGGCAAAAACAAGCGCCGCATGTACCTCGCGCATGTCTATGCCGAAACTGCGCCGCAAACGGGTACCGAACTGTTCAGCATGGAAATGGAAGGCCAGACTTGCGGCATGGTGGTCAACGCACAAGCTGCCCCGAATGGCGGGTACGACATGCTGGCTGTGGTGCAGATCGCCAGCCACGACACCTTCCCGGTACATCTGGGCGCACTGACCGGCCCGCGTCTGGAGTTCAATCCCCTGCCTTACCCGCTGCCGTGAACCTGCCGGCCCAACTTTTCAATAGCGACTTGTTGTGGCTGGCCAACGGAATTTTCGCGTACATTCTTTTTCGGGCAGCAACCCGGGCGCCGTGGCGGGAAGTGCTGAATAACGCCATCATGGTGAACGCACTGGTGGGGCTGGTGTTCGGCGCATTCTTTTTCTGGCAGATGAATGCCGGCATCCGCCCCGGCATCAATTTTCACGTATTGGGAGCGACCCTGTTCATGCTGATGTTCGGCTCGCATGTCGCCACGATTGCCCTCACATTGATTATGCTTGCCAGCTGGTTACGCACGGATGCGGCATTGCTCTCGCTCGGCCTCAACGGCCTGCTGATGATCTCCCTGCCGGTGATCTTCAGCGACTGGCTGCTGCGCTTCAGTAAGCGCAACCTGCCGAAGAACCTGTTCCTGTTCGCGCTCTGGAATGGTTTTGCCTGCGGCGCTTTCACCATCGTGCTGAATGTGACGGCAACCGTGTTGTTGCTGCTGCTGTTTACCCACTACACCTGGCCGCAAATTCAATACCATTACCTCATCCCCGCCCCCATCATCGTACTCACCGAGGCCTTTACCACCGGCGCGATGACAACCGCCTTCACGGTATTCCAGCCGCAGGCGGTGATGAATTTCAGCGATGAAGAATATATAAACGGGAAATAGATTCAGGCACTCGGTTAAGCCAAATAATTCATGGCACAACACCACGACACCGTTCATTCCCCCTTGCAGGAGGAAGGTCAGGATGGGGGTTGACTCGGCGAAGGCACAACGTCTCTACCCCCTCCCTAACCCTCCCCTTGGTGCGTGGTTGTTGCCGCTTAAGCGGCTTTACAACCACGGCCTCCCCCTGCGGGTGCAAGGGGGAGGGAATGTTGAGGCTGATGCTAATTTTGTCCTAACTGAGTGCCATGAGGGTCAGGCGGGAGGAAATTTCAATTTCATCTTCTTGTGCGGCATGCCGGCATCCATGAATTCCTTGCCGTGCTCGACGAAATCGAATTTGTGATAGAACGGAATAGCGAAAGTCTGCGCATCGATATCGACTTGCTTGTAACCGCGGGAACGCGCCTCGGCCAGCAGCGCCTCCATGATTGCCGTGCCCACCTTTTGCTTGCGCCATTGCGGCAGCACCGCCATGCGGCCGATGTGCCCGTTCGACATTAAGCGCCCGCAACCGATGGCATCGCCGTTCGTACTCAATGCCAGGGCATGGCGGCTATCCTCATCCTTGCCATCCCATTCCAGTTCCACGGGAACATTCTGCTCGCGGATGAACACCGCTTCGCGTATGGCCCGCAACAAGGGCTCGCCGTCGTGCCAACTCACCAGACTGACTGTGAAAGCTGTAGTCATAACTCACTCCCTATCTCCCCCTCCTTCACCTCGCAGAGAAAGGGGGAAGAAACGTTGTTATTTTTTCAAACTACTATGCCACGATATCAACTTCAGTTCCTGCCTGCACCAGATCAAACAACTCCATCAACTCCTTGTTGCGCATGCGCACACAACCGCGTGATCCCGCCTTGCCCATTTCCGTACCATCCGGCGTGCCGTGGATGTAAATAAAACGGCGCATGGTATCGCATGAACCCGAGCGATTAAATCCACTTTCGCAACCCGATAACCACAGGATACGCGTGAGTATCCAGTCTCGTCCAGCGTGGCGTGCCCCGAGTTCGGGCGAATAAATTTCGCCGGTCGGGCGACGTTCCACAAACACCGTATTCTCGGGCTGTCCGGCGCCGATCTTGGCACGAATGACATGTCTTCCGCGCGGCGTACAAAAACTGCCGTTCTCCTCGCCAACACCTTTGGCACCGGTGGAGATGCTGTATCGGCGCAGTAACTTACCATTGAGGTCAAGCAACTCCAACGTTTGATTTTGAATATAGATAGCAATTTTCATTGGGTTTTCTGTTGCGCGCGCCGCGCCGCGAAAAAATCGCTCAACACTTTGCCGCACTCCTCCGCCAGAACACCGCCGTGAATACGCGCATGATGATTCAGGCGCGACACCCCGCTAAACCCCTCCCCCTCCCTTCCCTTATCAAGGGAGGGTGTCCGTAGCTCACCGCGCACATCTGCTCCTCCCCTGACAAGGGGAGGCTGGGAGGGGTTAAATACTTGAGGCAAATCACCAAACAAATTGATTACACTCCCCGCCGCCCCCGTCTTCGGATCGCGCGCGCCAAACACCACCCGGCCGATACGCGCATGAAACATCGCACCGACGCACATCACACACGGCTCCAGCGTCACGAATAGTTCACAATCTACCAGACGATAATTACCGATTTGTTGAGCTGCATCACGAAGTGCCGCGATTTCTGCATGCGCAGAAGGATCGTGCCGCGAAATGGGCGCGTTAAAGCCGCGACCGATGATCTGACCATCCTTGACCACCACCGCGCCCACCGGCACCTCTCCGGCCTGTGCCGCCTGCCGCGCCAGATCCAGCGCCGCGCTCATGAAAACCTCATCATCGCTTGCGGGAACATCGGCATGAGATGGAACAGAGTTTGAAAAATTCATGTCCGACATTGTACGGGCAAAATCCGGATTGCCAAATGCGCATGCAACACTCAGAATGCCAGCGCTCAATTCCGATTTACGAACATGCAACAGCAAACATCCACGCAGCCAGAAAGAAGGTCGCAAGAACGCGACCAGACCCTTGGCGAAGAAATCGCCAACAGCATCAGCCATAGCGCAGGGTTGGGTGCGGCCATCGTCGGCACCCCTCTGCTCATCGTGCATGCGGTGCAACTTGGAAAAATAGGCTATCTGGTCGGCAGCGCCATCTTTGCCGCCACCATGATCGTGCTATACCTGTCTTCGGCGCTTTACCATTCACTCCGTCCGGGCAGACTCAAGCACATCTTCCGCATCATCGACCATTCGGCGGTCTATCTGCTCATCGCGGGAACCTACACGCCATTCACCCTGGGCGTACTGTACGGGGCATGGGGCTGGACGCTGCTGATACTGATCTGGGTATTGGCGCTGACCGGCGTGGCACTGAAGGTGCTGCGCCGCATAACCCACCCCATCATTTCCACGATCCTGTACCTGCTGATGGGATGGCTCATTATCGTGGCGATAGACCCGATGTACGCCCGCCTGCCCGCAGCGGGCCTGGCCTGGCTGGTGGCCGGGGGACTGGCCTACACGCTGGGTACTATCTTCTTCGTCGCCGATTCGCGCCTGCGCTACGGCCACTTCATCTGGCACTGGTTCGTGCTGGCGGGGACTACCTGCCATTATTTTGCGGTGTATTGGTACGCGGCTTGAATTTCTTTACCCACTCCACCTCGCACTAACTGTAGGAGCCAGAAGATTCCGTAGGTCGGGTTAGCGACAGCGTAACCCGACGTTGCCGCTGCTCCTATCTCATGATGTCGGGTTACGCTGTGCTAACCCGACCTACAGCTGCTAAAGGAAGGCCTCAGAGCTTGGTAGGGTGGGCACGTCTTGTGTGCCCACGCGGAAACACATGTTGCTACATGGAACGTTCCCACCCTACGTTAACTACCAAGATACTCTCCCCCTGACAAGGGGGAGTTGGAGGGGGTTTGGTTTTAGCTGAAACCATAACCCCTCCCAACCTCCCCTTGTCAGGGGAGGAGAAGTCAAATGCATTACGGCATCCTCGGTCTTGCCGTCCCGCTTTGTCGTACCGAGTTACGCAACGCCCTCAGCACATTCTCCACCGTATGCAGTTGCATCTTCCTCACCGGCGAAGGCGGACTTTTCTCATCCGGAATCTCGGTGCCGTAGCCCGGCTTGTCGATGGCCACGCTGCCGAATTCGTTTGAAACCACGATCGAAGTTTCCTTGCCCGCCTCTTCCGGTTCCAGCAACACGATCTTCGCAGAAGCATCAGTCACCTTGCCGTCCTGTTCCTGGCGGTCGGTCACTTCACCTTCCACCTGGGTGCCACGAATACCGATCGTGGCAACCCGCGCATGCACGCTCATGTCGCGACCCTTGGTGTGAGCGATCAGGCCGGACACGAAACGGAAAGCGCCCTTGAGGATTCTGGAGTGGAAAGAATCTTCCTCCGCGCTTTGTTTGTATTTGAACTTCTCGATCACAAACTCGGTATTCGGCCCCAGCGAAAACTTCGACTCGTCGGCAAACTGGATGTGCACGCTGGTATTTTTATCGGTCGAGATATGCTCGCCCGAATAAACGGCATCTCCCACAGCAAGCTTGCGGGTGGTACCGTCGGTCTGGCGCGCCTCGGCAACATCGCCCGACATTTTCGACACCTGCCCCGCGGAAGCAGCCGGGGCACCGACAGCCGAGGCCATCGCTGGTGACAAAAGTACGCTCAAAAAGATCAAACTCTTTATCCAATTTCCGTAGGTCATTTTCGTTCTCCTTTGGCGCTAAACGATGCGAATTTGTACCTCATCCGCAACACACTTCTCCTCGCAACTTGCTCCCTCCCTGACAAGGGAGGGCTGGGGTGGATTTGGGGTCAGAAAAGACCTAACCCCTCCCAACCTCCCCTTCTCAGGGGAGGAGCGTCCGGCTCACCCCCTGACGAGGGGATGAGAAAGCAACCCTCTTACCTCTTCCCCTCCACCATCACCCGAGCCGACTCAAAGCTATTGCTGGGGAAGAACAGCGTGCCCTTGACGGGAACATATCTGGCCCCGATCGTTTGCTTCTCGATCTTGAGACGCGGCATCTTCAACTGAGCCTGTCCCCTGGCATCGAGCTTGACCGGATTACCGACATTGTTGCCGTTGATGGTGAACTGAACTTCACCTGTCAGCGCACCAGTCCCACCTTTGCCAGCAATCTCCATCCGGGTGACGGCAGCCGCGTGGCGTGCCACGGTCGCAGTAAACGTCACCATCTCTTTGTTCCTGGAAACACGCCTATCGTCGCTCACAATGACTGAAGTCAACCCGGTGCGTATCTGCTGGGAAAGCAAGTGCGCTTTTGCCATTCCGCGATCGCCGGTGACCATCACGTCGAACACGCAATCGGCGTTATCGTTCTTGCCGACAACCCCGCGACAGAGCTGCGTCGCAACATTGTTTGCGACGGGCTTCGCCACCGGACCATGTCCAATAACATAGGGGCCGCTCTCCTTCGGCCACTCTCTAAACGTGAACGTATTGGTCGACGTATCCGGCGCATAGTCGAAAAGGCTTGTGCTATCGCTCACGCGCCAGGAATCGGCAAACTTCACGTACAGCTCGACGTAGCGATCATGCATCGCGGCCGGCATGGCCCCCAGCGCTGACCCGTCCGAAAGCCTCGGCAACCAGCTACCCTTGTAGCGGGCACCCATAATGCCCTCACGATCCGCCGTGTGGAAAATATCTATATTGATGTACCACACGTTATTTCCAGCCCACCAGTTCGGCGTTTCGACCATCGTGGTTCCATCCGGGAAGTCGATTTGTATTCCGCCGCCGGGAGCAGCAGCCAGACGGCCACCGGAGCCGAGATCAAGCCCTTCCGCCATTGGCGTCGTTACAACACCATCCACGCGGAGCTCAATACCACTGGAAGCGGAATTGCCGTTGTCTTTCATCTGATAAGTAACGCGGTGCTGACCCACGCGCGCCGCAACAGCCGTATTGACGCTCACACCCACCGGCAACCCGCTGTAACCATCCGCGATAGGTGCGGCAGTGGAAACCGGTGTATGGCGTGTCTGAATCTCCATGCCATTCGCCCCGCGCAGAGCAACAAACTCGCCCGCACTCTGGAAATCGTAATGGAGACCGTCAACGGTATTGATGTGCGGGTCGCCATTGTCGTTGGCGTCGTCGGTCAAATTGACAGTTACGGTTGCAGTCGCCGTCAGGTTTCCCGAATCCTTCACTTGCACGGTCAGAGTGAAGACCTGCTTGTATTCAAAGTTCAAAGCAAGGGGATTATTGACAATGAGTTGCCCGCCAGCGCCGAATGCAAATGCATTCGATTGAAGTACGCCATTGACAACAGCATCATTGCCGCCAGTGATACTGAAAGTCAGCGTATCGCCAACGTCAGGATCGCTTGCAATCACAGGGCCAACGTTGTTATCGAATGGAGGCGACGCCCCCGGATTGACCTGATTGTATTCAATATGAGTAAACGTCTGATCGGTGATGGTCGGCGGATGATTCATCGCTATCGCCGTCACCGTGATCACAAACGTTTGCGCCGCGCTCGCGTTCACCCCGCCGTTCGCTATGCCTCCGTTGTCCATCAGCACGACCGTGATCGTTGCAGTCCCGCTGGTATTGGCCGCCGGTGTATAAGTCAGCGTTCCCGACGGGCTGATCGCTGGTTGAGTGCTAAACAATCCCGAGTTCGTATTGCCCGTAATGTTGAAAGTCAGCGTTTGCGCCGCTTCGTCCGCAGGCCCCGCGCTGATGCTTGTCGCCCAACCCGGTACAGTCTGCGCACCCGCGTTCTCCAACACGAGCTGGTCCGCCCCCTTCACAAAGCTCGGCGCATCATTGACCGGAGTGACATTAATTGTCAGCGTATTCGGAGTGGGGTCGGTGTTGACACCACCGTTGGCAGTGCCGCCGTCATCCACAGCCTGGAACGTGAAACTGGCATAACCCATACCATTCGCATTGGCTGCTGGCATAAATGTCAGGTTGCCAAGACTGGCCGCGGCAATCGATTGCCCGGCCACTACCGGCACACCACTGAGCGCCAACTGCCCCACGGCGGGCAATGTCGTAATAATGACCGCGCTTAGGTTGTTAGGCGGCGAATCCAACGGATCGGTGAAGCCGAAATTTGCGGCGCCAAAGGTGTAGGCCGTGTCTTCGTTGGTGGTCACCGTGGCATTGGTTCCGGCTGGTGCGTCATTCACATTAAGCACGTTCACGGTTATAGGCTGATCGAACGTAGAGCCAAAAAAGTCCGTCACGCGGACGGTAACTGCAAAACTCGGCTTCGTTACATGATTCAACACCCCTGCCGTCAATATCAGAGTATTGGTAGCAGAGTTGATGCTGAACGAAGCCATATCAGCACCACTGAAAATGCTGAAGCTGAACTTGTCGCAAGTATCAACATCAGTTGCGCTCAGCGTGCCAACCACATAGCCGCCGGATGTGTTGGTTTTTTCCAAGATACTGTTATTGGAGAGACCGACTCCCGTGGGAGCGTGGTTAACAGAACTCAAGGCCCGATAGATATCAAGGCGCTTTGTGCTGCTTCCATCCGGGAACGGTACTGTTACATTGGCGCTTGCTTTTAATGTGGGCTCAATCTGATCCAGTGCCACACCGCATTGACGCAATATAGCCGCTGCCCCAGCAACCATGGGCGCAGCGAAAGATGTCCCAGACGGGCTTGCGTAGCCCCCTCCCATAGCGGTCGTACGTATCGCCGACCCCGGTGCAGAGATATCAACCCAGGTACCGTAATTGCTGTCTATGCATCGTTGATCAACTGCAGCTGCACCACAAACAGGATCGATTGCCGACGTTACCGATGCGCTATTCGCTACGGTGATAAACAAATCTTTGCGTGTAAGCTGCTCATGTTGGCCCGGGTGATATACCGGATCATTGACATTGCAGCGGGCAGGATAGAAGTACCCGTTCGAGTTGCTATTCCCAGCAGCATTGGCAACTACTGCAACAGGTGTTCCCGCATTCAGGACTGCCGAATTGATCGCAGCACATAACGTAGTCACATCCACCGATGCCCACGGACCGCCGCCGAAGCTGGCATTAATCACAGAGGCGAGACCATAGGAAGCGGAATCGGTAAAGCCTTGTGTCATTTGTGCCAAAGTAATGATCGCAGTAGGACTCACCTGTATTGACTTAATCTTGCTTCCATAGGCGACACCAGCAATACCCAAGGCATTGTTGGTTTTTGCCGCAATAATTCCGGCGACTTCAGTTCCGTGCCCAAGTGTATCGGTGCTAGGCGAACCGCAATCGTTTCCGACCAACTGACAGTTGCCGACCGTGCCGAAATCAGGATGAGTACGGTCAATACCGGAATCCAATACTGTTACGATCACACCACTGCCCGTGGTACCGGCATCCCATACATCCTGAGCACGTACAAGTTGCAAGCCTTGTTGGTTTACATATTCCGGATCTGACGGTACATAAGATGAATGACCAATTGCATTGACCGATGCCGCCTTGACCTCGGGACGCGCACTCAGCTGACTAACTAGCTCCGACAGACTAGCGAATGAGGCAGGCGCAGAAAGCTTCAACTGATAAAAGTTTGACGAAGGTATACTGCCCACCACCTTTGCATGGATATCGCTTGCCAAACTCCTGATCGCGGCTGCATTGGTATTTGGTACTGTTGTGACTAATATTTCATCAGCAACTGCCTTCGATCCATCCGGCATCGCAACAGGCTTATCAGTATTCGAAGGAACCGCCCTCACTGGGAAACTGCTTACGCATAAGATTAAAGGCGTGGAAACCACTTCTACGTGACCAACGTTGATGAATGCTTCGTAGTACAGGCAGGTGTCCGGTTTAATCTTGGTAGCGTCCACCGGAATATTCACACCATAGATGCCATCCTTGGCAACCAGATCACCATCCTTGCCCAAGTCATTCATGGCTACGCCTTTACCATCACCGATGCGGCGCAGATAGACTGTATTAGCGAATTTCAATTTCCCTGCCAACCTGACACTGAAGCGTACGTTGACTTTGCCGCTATCCACAGTCAGTGCGTAAGGCTCTGCACGTGGTTCCAGAGGCGCCAGTTCAACACCCGCGCTAACGTGATAAGTAAAAAGTGATTGCTTCTTGTCAGACACACGTTCTTTGGCAGTACTTTTCTCAACCGCGAAAACCACTTTGACCGGATCGGTCACACCACCAGCCCAAAGCATCTCTTTGGGTAATGCAAATTCAAAGTAGGGTTGTCCATCCTTACCAGCACTATGCGCATTCAGCAGCTTCACGTTCTTGCCATCAAACTGCTCAATCGTTAGCCTGAGCGGCGGCAAGAGCGGCGCGGCAGAACGATTCTTGATGCGCACCTCGGTCGTATAGACGCCTTTTTTGGCATCAAGCTGAGGCTTGGAAAAATTGGCGATCACCCGATGATCAACACTGACAACAACAGGTGTGTCAGTTGCCATAACCTGAAATGAGAACAAAGATAAGACGAGTACACCAAACAGTCGGTGGAATTGCTGCATCAGGCCGGTTGTAAAACATGCATTCATCGCTGCCTCCAAGATCGAAAAGTGCTGCTTGTTGAAATCAGAATCAATAAAGCTGGTCTGTCTAACCGTTTACCCTTCGACAAGCTCAGGGCGAACGGGAAATGCGTCGTTCCGATCATGGCTCGACAAGCTCACCACGAACGGAGGTCTTGTTCAGCATCACCCTAATCTGCCGACAGCTTTTCAAGTATTTCCTTCCACACGTCCCGCCAACAACAACTGTGGTCCTGCTTCGGGAATACTTTGAATGTTGCCCCCTGCTGCTGTGCAATCGCATCACGCACCAGCATAGGCGGCACGTTGCCATCCTGCCCCCCTGCAAAATGCATTTGCCTGATACGCTCAGGCAACGGCGGACGTGTCGCGGGATTCAGCGAACCTGTCAGGGGTTGTTGCTTGTGCAATGCTGCCCAACGTTCCGTATCCAGATTGGCTGCTACTGTAATCACGGTCTCGGTTTTCGGCTGACGCTCTGCCAGCAGCATTGCCAGTGTGCCACCCCCGCTATGGCCCAGCAAAACCAGTGCCTGATAATCCACGGATAATCGGTCCAGTGCCGCAGACATGCTTGCCACGACCGCTTCCGAATAACGTTTGTCTGTCCACATATCCGGCGTGCATGCTTTCGCCTTGTTCATTCCGTGATAACAGGGGCGCCCCAGGTAAATGCTTGGCGCCGGATCGAGCAACATGAGCTCGAGCATCAGAGGTGTGCGCGGAGTGGGATCAGCTGCCGCTACCCGCTTGCTCGCCCAGGGTGTGCCGTCACCTTCCAGATAGACGTGCAAAGCAGAATTCGGGGTCGCGCGACCATTCTTGATGTATGCGACATGGCGGAAGCCATCCCCCTGCACCACCACCCTGCGGTAACCCAGGTCGGCCGCTCGATCATCAAGACGCTGCGATGGACTGGCACAACCTGTTAGTTGAGCAACAACAAGCAACCAAAAAATCTGCTTAAGTGCATGCGCCACACTCATGACGGTGAAAGTATTTCCGGGAATAAACTGAATAAGCTTGTTCGCCCTGTGTCTGTCGATGGGTGAGGCCTACTCAGCTTTTCCCTAGAACCCCACGAGCACGCCTGCACTTACCGCCCAACTACTCAGCAACTTGTCCTGTGCTCGTTTATCGTAATCGAGGAACAGTTGCGTACCGCCATTGAGCGCTGCCGAAACTCCCAAACCTAGATTCAAATAGTTGCGATCCGGCGCATCTGTTGAGACCAGTAATCCTATACCTGGAGTAATAACCAATTCATTGTAGATTTGCTTTGCATTGTTTTGGAATTCATGTACTGCGGCCAAACGCATCGACGGCTGCAATGCTCCCCAATCGTAACCATAGGAGCTGCTTACTCGAGCCCCAAGACTGCTGGTAAACGAAATCGTGCTTCGATCACTGTAGTGAAGCTCCATCAAAGTTGTACCGCTCTCACTATAGCCAGTGATACTGGTCTTGATGTAATCCAGATTAATGAAGGGCGACAGATTGATTCGACCAATATCCTTTTGGTAACTGACCGACATGCCTGCCAAAACTTGTTTTCCAGTGGTATTGCCGCTGGCCATACCTAAAATAATCGGACCGAAAACAACTAGACGTTGACTGTCGAAACTGAGATTCCCATAGCCCAAGTAACCGTCGACGGAAGTATTTTCCGAGGGCATCCAAGTGCTATACAAATTAATAGTATTGTTGCCAGTTTTTAGTGAGCCGGCACCGTTGAGAAAAGTTGCGTTATCTCTGGTTTGGCCGAGGGTTGCACCGAACACAAAGGAATCTGAAAAGCGATAATCCAGCCCGGCAACCAACCCTTTCAAATTAGCTTGATAGCCGTTCTCAAAATCAGTTTCGGTACGATTACTTCTGCCGTACTGAGGCGTCAACAGAAAACCCCATCCCCCGCCATCGGCACTTGCTCCCTTTTCAGGTTGATCCTTCTGCTCATCGCGCAGCTCGCGTATGCCTTTCTTCTTGCGCAAGGCTGCCCCGCTATCAGCATTAGCAATACCAAGGTTAGTTGAAACATTCACGGTACCGTATGACCCGAATGGCCCCCCCGGAAACGCGTTCGCACACATAGTGGAAACAGTTGATCCTAATCCGGGCGTGTTACAGATATTGAAGATATATGTCTCAAACTGCGCATTTGAAGACGCTGCAAACACAGCGGGTGATAACACCAAGAACAACGACAAAACAGAAAATTTACCAACAAACGCGCAGCGGCCTACACTGGACTTGAAAGCTCCCGAATTCATATCTCCCCCCGAACAAATTGCCTATGAATAAAACGTTACTAAAAAACCCCCTTTGGTTTGTAGTGACTTTGAATTGATTCTCTGTTTTAGTCAACCTACAAAAGTACTAGATACTTGATCAAGTTAATCAAGGTTCGTATCGACTTTACGTTGCGGCATCTCGCGGAGCCTGTTTCAGCCCTGCCTTACAAAACAAATATCTCCAGAAAATACTCGCAGCGCTTACCACAAACTTTTCCGACACAACAATAGGCATGAATATATAGACCTTTAAATCCCTATGCAGGCCAGTGTCTTTCGCAATACCATCCGTTTCGCCATTTCTAGTGACGGGGAAGACCAACATGGATCGGAATAAACGCAGCATTTTTCTCACGATTTTGTCGTTGTTCGTCGTGCTGTTGACCGCCCAGAGCGCTGGTGCGGATGAACGACCGACCTACTCTCCCACCCGACACGAAAATGATGAAGGCAAACCCACCCCGCTCTCTCCGCGTGCGCATCCATATGCCTTGGCCGCAGGCAGCGGCATCGTGAATGTCCGTTTCAGTGTCCGCATGATGGGCAAAAAGAACCAGGCTTCGGCTGTGTTTCTGCGCCGAACCGGTGTGCAGGAAAGCATCGCCATGAATGACCAGGGCGTGAACGGCGACCACCGTGCCGGGGACAATATTTATGGTGTGAATATTCCAATCGACACTTCCGCGTTGGCATCCGATACGTGTTTGAGCTATGAAGCTTTTATCAACAGTAGCGGGAGTGAAGTTGTCTCGGCGCCTTTGCAGTTGTGCGTGAGTTCACTGCCAGTGCGGACAGTGGCATCGAACCTCGACAAACCCGTTGTATTCCCCAACGGATCAAAAGCGGTTGCCGACGAGATACTCGTCACTGCCAAGCCCGGTACCAAAATCGCTGCGATCCAAGCTCTCGCCACTAGCTTCAACACAACCATTGTTGGCAGCATCCCGCCATTAAACCTGTATCAACTCAAACTCACCTCACTCGCCACCGAGGCGCAACTGACCGCGTTGGTTGTGCAGCTGAATGCTCGGCCTGAGGTAAAAGGAGCTTCAGTCAATGCGATAGGGGAAGCCGCCGCCGCGCCAAACGATCCGGAATATGTGAACCAACACGGACTACAACTCGTCCGTGCACAAGATGTGTGGGATGCGGGTGCAACAGGCAATGGAATTATAGTCACTGTGCTGGATACGGGTATAGACCGTACGCATCCTGATTTCGGAACAGTAGGAGATTGCCAACTTGCAGAGAACGATTGTGGCTCACCGAGTACCGCTTCTGCGATAGGCACAACCCCGGCAGAGCACGGCACTGAAGTCGCGGGAGTGATTGCAGCAAAGACCAACAATGCCTTGGGTGTGGCTGGCATCGCACCCGGCAGCAAGATACATTCGATTAAGCTCAACAACTACACTACCTCAGGCCAGACCCAAGGCTTCATCGATGCCGCAGCCTACGGCACAGCTTCCGTAATCAACGCTAGCTTTAATGTTGTTGATGCATTTTCAACGATGGATACTTTATGTGCTGCTATAGAGTCGGCGGTAATGAGCGGAGGCGTACCAATCGCAATCGTAGTCAATGCAGCTGGCAATCAAAATATCAACGGCGCTTCTTACCCAGGTCGATGCAATGACTTGAATGCCGGGCTTATCCATAAGCAGTTGCTGATTACAGTATCGAATAGTGCGTCAATAATTCATCCAAATTGCGGCTCCGTAAACGTAGATCAACGCTGCGCCCCTGGTATTCCTGCTGACTCTGCTTTTCCTGGCAGTAATTATGGATCTTGGGTGGATATTGCAGCGCCTGGGTCAGTAATACGTACGACCTCAATAGGTAACACGTATGCCAGCCCAACGGGCACTTCATTCTCAGCCCCCATGGTGGCAGGAGCGGTAGCAATACTAAAATCCTGTGGCGTGCCACTCGATCAAATCGAATCTACCCTGAAAAATAGTGCGAATGTAATGGTTGCGTATCCTTTGTATGGTGCGAACCCGGCTGGTTCTACGCCGCGTCTGGACATCTATCGTGCCCTGCAATATGTGAATCACGCCCCCTCTGCCGTGCTGCTTTCCAACAACAGCCTCAACGACGGCACCGATACTACTGCTGGCGTGGAAGTCGGCACTTTGACGGCAACCGATCCCGACACTTGCGACAAGCATACCTACACCATCAATGGCGGTGCCGATGCCGCCAAGTTCAGCATTGGCGGCACTGCTTCAGACAGACTGAAGCTGACTGACGGCGTGCTGCACTATGCGTCCAAATCCAGCTACGCCGTGACTGTTCGCGTGACGGACTTTTTCGGCGCGACATACGATCAGGCGTTGACGGTGAACGTGTCCACGGTGAACCACGCGCCAACCATTTCCAATCAGACTTTCCGCATCAACGATGGCAGCGCCAATGGCACTTCGGTTGGAACTGTGCTTGCCAGCGATCCCGACAGCGGCAATGTGTTGAGCTACAGCATCACTGCGGGGAATACCAGCAGTGCTTTCAGTATTAACGCCAGCACTGGAGCGCTCAGCGTCAATAACTCCACGGCGTTGGCAACCAACACTTCTTTCAGCCTGACCGTAAAGGTGACGGATGGCGGCGGCTTGAGCGCCAACGCCACCGTGACGGTGAATGTGAACAAGGCACCGACCATCTCCAATCAGACCTTCCACGTTAACGAGAACACTGCCAATGGCACGGCTATTGGTGCGGTGGTTGCCAGCGATACGGGCGATACGTTGAGCTACAGCATCACGGCAAGCACCCCCAGCACTGCTTTCAGCATCGATTCATCCACCGGGGTAATAAGCGTCAGTGACAGTGCTGCGTTGGTTTATACAAGCCACCCGACTTTCAGCCTGACTGTAAAAGTGACGGACACCGGCGGCTTGACGGCTACTGCCACGGTGACAGTGAACGTGAATCCGCCGGGAACGCCCGCGAACAACCCGCCGGTTATCGCCAATCAAACCTTCGTCGTCGCCGATAGCACTGCCAACGGCACGGTGGTCGGGTCGGTGATCGCCAGCGATCCCGATACGGGCGACACGCTGAGCTACAGCATCACCGGGGGCAACACGAGCAGCGCCTTCAGCATCAATGCTGGCACAGGGGTGCTCAGCGTCAGTAACAGTGCGGCGGTGAAGTATGCAACCAACCCGACCTTCGGCCTGACCGTGCGGGTGACTGATAACGGCGGGCTGTATGCAACCGCCACGGTGACGGTAAACGTGAATGCGCCGGTTGCGCCCCCACCACCACCCCTCCATGGCGGCGGTGGATGTTCGGTGATGCCTGCGGGGGCGAGTCCTGACACTTCCCTGCCCCTGGCAATATTGGCCTTGCTGGCATACGGGTTGCGGCGGCGGTGGAAAAGCTGACGTCCAACTCAGCACTTTCTAATCAAGGAGGGGTGGATTTAACTGTTGGTGGATGTTTAGACTGGTATGAATACAGCAGGATTAATGCCGAAGAACTTGCCCAACTTGCCCGCCAAGGTCGCGCTGATTTTCCGTTTCCCTGCCAGGATTGCCGACAGGTTGCTCTGTGGCACTACGGACGACAGATCTTCTTGCTTCAAGCCGCGAGCCTCCATCAAGAAACGCAGAGCGTCCTTTGGCTCCGCTGGCTCAATGGCATGGTGCTCTTGCTCATACTTCGAAACCATATTTCCTACCAATTCAAGCAGGCTGGACAACGGATGGTCTTCGTCATCCCCGGCAACATCCAACAGGGAATTCATCAGTGCCACCATGCGGTCGTAGCTCTTTTCGTCATGGATGGGACGAAGATGCGCCATTGCATCAAAAGCCTGCCAGGAGGCTTGAATGGCCTGGATGTCGAACTGAGTTTGTGTTGCGCGCATGATTAACCTTTGCCTTTCCGATAGAGCTTGTTCCAGTCGTCGTATTCCCGATGCGTCATCACCTTATGCACATAAATTTTCTTGAACCTGTACCTGACGACCACCACCAGGCGAAAGTTGTTTCCACCCACATCAAAGACCGTAAAGGGCGGAACGTAATCTGCCGAGTTGAAAAACGCTCGAACATGGTTGAAGTCCACGAATTCCGCTTTCTCAACCACTGAGTGCCACTCGCGCAGTACCTTCTCTGCCTCTGGATGTTTATTCCAGAACTCACGAAGCATTTTGATGGAGATGATATGCACGGTTCAATTATATCAATCTGATATACCCAGTCAAGGCCAGGATTTTCATAACATTCCAATGCCCCCCGCCCTGCTCAAACGTTCGGTTGGGCGGAATTGACACCGACGGCGGGTTCCCCTCTGCTGCGCAGCGCCCCTTCCGCAGTCAGGTGGAGAGCCGTACGCTCCTCCCGTGATAATGGGAGGTCGGGTGGGATTAAAGTTTGCCATCCCTTTCTAGATTAAAGTAGCTACTTTGGCTACCATGCATGCATGAAAACCATTACAGCAAAAGAAGCGAAGAACCGCCTGGGGCAAGCCATCGATGCCGCCTTGGCGGAGGGTGTGGTCATGATTACAAAAAATGGCCTCGATTCTGTTGCGCTGGTTTCGGCAGAGAGGGATCGCCAATTGATTGAGGTCCAGAGTTTTATTGCAGATGAAAGTGCCGTTCAAAAAGACGAGCTGCGGCGCGAATTCACCCAAGGCGTCAAGCGCGGGTCGGCCAAGTCAACCGATGCGTCCATGTTTCATGGTTTAGCCGCAAAAAGTCGTGTGAAATACCAAAATGAAGAATTTTGACCCGACCGGGCTACAGGGGATACCCGTTAGCAAGGAGGTGATGCTGCGGATATTTTCCAGTCTGCCTCTGGATGCGGTTCTGGTTGGCGGACAAGCTTTGGTTTTCTGGGTGGAACATTTCAAAATTGATCCGATGGCCGGACAAAATGAAGATGTCGCATTCGTCAGACGCTAACCTGTCTCATTGAAACAAGCATAACCCTAACCCACTCCGGTTTTTAAAATGGGAGCGCCGACGTCCTCGTCGGCATGGTTATTTGAGTGAGCCAACGAGGACGTCGGCGCTCCCGAACATCTGCCCAAATATGTTGCTTGCCTTACCGCCGGATTTTGACAACAATGGCAGCCAGTAACCGGAGCCCTGAATGCCAAACCAAGCAGTTGCCGATTTCACTCTGCCCGCCACTGGCGGTGTTGATTTCAAGCTCTACCCCATCCGCAGCAAATCGTTGGTGATCTATTTCTATCCCAAGGACAGCACGCCGGGTTGCACTACCGAGGCACAGCAGTTCCGCGACCTGTATGATGAGTTCAAGGAGGCCGGCAGCGACATCGTTGGCATTTCGCGCGACAGCATCAAGTCGCATGAGGGCTTCAAAGCCAGGTTCACCCTGCCGTTTGCACTGCTTTCCGATGAGGAAGAAAAGGTGTGCGGTCAGTTCGGTGTGCTAAAGAAGAAGCTGATGTACGGCAAGACAGTACACGGTGTCGTGCGCAGCACCTTTGTGCTCGACAACAAGGGCATCATCCGCAAGGAATGGCGCGGCCTCACAGCGGAAGGTCACGCAGATGAAGTACTCGATTTTGTTCAAACACTCTAAAGGTCAACATGAACGCTCGTAAAGCAACAACGGACAAGGACACCAAACTCTTCGTGCTGGATACCAACGTGCTGATGCACGACCCGACCAGCCTGTTCCGCTTTGAGGAACACGATGTCTATGTGCCGATGTTCGTGCTGGAAGAGCTGGATAACAACAAGAAGGGCATGACGGAAGTCGCCCGCAACGCGCGTCAGGCCAGCCGCTACCTGGACAACCTGGTCAGTGCAAGCGAGGAAAGCATAGACGAAGGCGTGCCGCTGGATGCGCTGGGCAACAAGAACGCAACCGGCCGCCTGTATTTGCAGACCGAGTTCATCAACGATCCGCTTCCGTCGACGCTGGCGAATGGCAAGGCCGATAACGCCATCCTCGGCGTGGTCAACCATTTGCACATGCAACACAGCAAGCGCCAGATCGCGCTGGTCAGCAAAGACATCAACATGCGCATCAAGGCGCGGGCCTTGGGGTTGTCGGCACAGGACTATTTCAACGACAAGGTACTGGAAGACACAGACCTGCTCTACTCCGGCGTGCGCGAACTGCATCCCGATTTCTGGGACAAGAACGGCAAGGACATGGTGTCGGGCACGCAGGCCGGCCATACCTTCTACAACATGAATGGCCCCGACTGCCGCGATCTGCTTGTGAATGAGTTCGTGTTTCAGGAAGATGCCAACAATCCGTTCTTTGCCGTGGTGACTGCGCAGGAGAATAATTCGGCCACGTTGCGCACGCTCACCGACTACACGCACAGCAAGAACGCCATCTGGGGCATCACCGCGCGCAACCGCGAGCAGAATTTCGTGATGAACCTGCTGATGAATCCCGAGATCGATTTCGTCACGCTGCTGGGCCAGGCCGGTACCGGCAAGACCCTGCTCACGCTGGCTGCCGGCCTGATGCAGACGCTGGAGACCAAGCTCTATTCCGAAATCATCATGACCCGTGTCACCGTGCCGGTGGGCGAGGACATCGGCTTCCTGCCGGGAACGGAAGAAGAAAAGATGTCGCCGTGGATGGGCGCGCTGGATGACAACCTCGACGTGCTCAACCAGTCAACGGAAGAAGGCGGCGAATGGGGCCGTGCTGCCACGCGCGACCTGATCCGCAGCCGCATCAAGATCAAGTCACTCAATTTCATGCGCGGCCGCACTTTCCTCAATAAGTACCTGATCATCGACGAGGCACAGAACCTGACGCCCAAGCAGATGAAAACGCTGATCACCCGCGCCGGTCCCGGCACCAAGGTGGTGTGCATGGGCAACATCGCGCAGATCGATACACCCTACCTCACCGAAGGCAGTTCCGGCCTGACGTATGTGGTGGACAGGTTCAAGGGTTGGGCGCACAGCGGTCACGTCACCCTGATGCGCGGCGAACGCTCGCGTCTGGCGGACCATGCGGCGGAAGTGTTGTAAGGTAAGCCCCTCGCCCGCGGGCGGGAGAGGGGTTGGGGTGAGGGGTGTTAAACCAACACGAGTTGTTGGGTGCGCATAGACCCTCATCCCCAGCCCTTCTCCCGCCTGCGGGAGAAGGGAGCTAAAAGAGAAACTTGTTCGTAGCGAGCATGTCGAATCAAGGGCTCATTATGAACAATGCCAAATTGGACAATCCAACATGAAACTAATCGGCTCCAACACCAGCCCCTACGTGCGCAAGGCACGTCTGGTGCTGCTGGAAAAGAACATTTCGCACACTTACCTGGTCGATCCGCCCAGCGATCCGAAGAGCGAGGTCTACCGCGTTAATCCGCTGGGACGCGTCCCCGCGCTGATTCTCGACGACGGCACCTGCGTGTTCGACTCTCCCGTCATCGCCGAATACGCCGACACGCTTAACGACAGCCCCATCCTCATCCCGCGCAACGATGCGCTGGCACGCATGCGTGTAAAACGCTGGGAAGCATTGGCCGACGGCATCATGGATTCCGCCATCGTGATACGCAACGAGCAGTTGCGCGCGAAGGAAATGCAACTCACCGCGACTCTTGACCTGCACAGCAGCGCCATCAGCCGCACACTGGAATATATCGCCGCGCAGCTCGGACAGCGCGAATGGTGCGAAGGCAACAGCATCACGCTGGGTGACCTGGCACTGGTCAGCGCGCTGGCCTATCTGGATCTGCGCCAGGCCGTAGGCGACTGGCGCGGCGCGCATCCCAACCTGGCCACTTGGTACAAGCGCATGAGCGCACGTCCCGGTATACAGGCTTCACTGGCAGACAACAAATGAGCGATAACGAAAAATCTGACGACGAATGGCGCGAGGAACTGACGCCGGAACAGTTTGAAATCTGCCGCCAGTGCGGCACCGAGCCTGCTTTTACCGGCGAATACTGGGATTGCCACGATATCGGCATTTACCGTTGTATCTGTTGCGGCTCACCCTTGTTCGATTCGGAAACCAAGTTTGAATCGGGCACCGGCTGGCCCAGTTTCTGGCAGCCAATCAATGAATACGTGGTCGAATACCGCGAGGAAGACAAGCTCGGCATGGATCGCATCGAGGTCTGCTGCGCCCAATGCGACGCCCACCTCGGCCACGTATTCGAGGACGGCCCCGAACCGACCGGATTGCGCTTTTGCATCAACTCGGCATCGCTGGCTCTGGACAGAAAATAACGAACCTCCCTTCTCCCGCAAGCGGGAGAAGGGCTGGGGATGAGGGACTGTGTCAATGAATATAAATTGTTATTGCATAACGCCCCTCACCCTAACCCTCTCCCGCCTGCGGGAGAGGGAATGTATGCGGCGATGCTCACTCAACGTCGCTACGATCCCTTTCACTACACGCATTGGATAGAAAATAATAATGAAACTGCTGTTCGACCTGTTCCCCGTCATCCTGTTTTTTGTCACGTTCAAGTTTGCGGGCGTGTTTACCGCCACTGCGGTGGCCATTGGCGCCACCTTTGTGCAGGTTGGCTGGGTTAAGTTCAAACACGGCAAGGTCGATACCATGCTGTGGGTGAGTCTGGGCATCATCAGCGTATTCGGCGGTGCGACGCTGCTGTTACATAATGAAAATTTCATCAAGTGGAAACCGACGGTGTTGTACTGGTTCTTTGCGGTCGCGCTATTGCTTGCGCCTGTACTGTTCAAGAAAAACCTGATGCGAGCCATGCTGGGGGAAAAGATCGCGTTACCTGATCTGGCGTGGATCAAGCTCAATCTCGCCTGGAGCGCTTTTTTTGCCGTGCTCGGTGTGGTCAACCTGTATGTTGCGTTCAACTACAGCACCGATTCCTGGGTCAACTTCAAATTATTTGGCGCCACAGGCATGATGCTGGCCTTCGTGTTACTGCAAAGTCTGTGGCTGTCGAAGTATGTGGCAGAAGATAAAAAGGATGATGAGTGATGCTCTACGCCATTTTCGGAAACGACTTCCCGGATAGCCAGGAAAAACGCACCGCCGCCCGCCCGGCGCATGTGGCGCGCCTGCAGATATTGCAGGACGAAGGCCGTTTGCTGCTGGCAGGCCCTTTCCCTGCGGTGGATGCAATCGACCCCGGCATGGCCGGTTTCACCGGCAGCCTTATTGTTGCCGAATTCGCTTCGCTGGAGACAGCCCAAGCATGGGCTGCGGCGGATCCGTATATCTCCACAGGCGTTTATTCCCAAGTCGCAGTAAGGCCTTTCAAGAAGGTCTTTCCGGCATAGGCATAAGGCGTGCTATATTGTGCATCGGGTATTTTTTCAACCACCCCCAAACTTCAACTTTCAAAGGAAAGAAACATGCTGAAATTTTCCAAATTCGCCCTGCTTTCGGCACTGCTGGCAGTTGCCGTGGGCGCACAGGCTGCTGATGACAAACCCGCGGCTCTGGTAAACGGCGTATCCGTTCCCCAGGCTCGCGTTGATCTGCGCGCCAAGGTTGCCGCTCAACAAACCCAGCAACCGGACAGCCCGGACTTGCGCAGCAAGATTCGCGAGGAGCTGATCACGCTGGAGGTTATCTCGCAAGCCGCAGTCAAGGCAGGCCTCGACAAGCAGTCGGAGACTGCACAGCGCCTGGAAATTACCAGACAGAACATTCTGGCTGACGCACTCGTGCAAGACTACGTAAAAGCTCATCCCATTACCGATGACATGCTGAAGCAGGAATATGAAACCTTCAAGAAACGCGTGGGCAACACGGAGTATCAGCTCTCGCACATTCTGGTTGCAACAGAAGACGAGGCCAAAAAGGCTGCGGCTGAATTGAAAAAAGGCGGCAAGTTTGCCAAGGTTGCCAAGAGCATGAGCGTAGATACGGGCTCCAAGGATAAAGGAGGCGATCTGGGCTGGACCGTTCCGGCCAAGTTCGTGCAACCTTTTGCCGAAGCTGTTCTCAAGCTGAAAAAAGGCCAGGTCAGCGAGCCGGTACAAACCCAGTACGGGTGGCACATCATCAAGCTGGAAAATACACGCGAACTGAAACTGCCCGCGCTGGCAGACATGAAGGCAAACCTGGAAAACAACCTGCAACAACAGGCTGTTGCGAAATATATCGACGAACTGCGCAGCAAGGCCAAAGTCGAATAATTCGTTTGTTTCTATTATGAAAAGGACATCCTTCCGGATGTCCTTTTTTTATGGAATTCCGTAATATTTGAATATTCATGACGTTCATCCAGCCGACAGTTACAATGTCGACAACACAAGCTTAATGTCGTCATGCATCAACTCACGCTGCAAGCCATCCTCTCACCATCGGTGTTCACAGTAGCTCCGGACACTCCGTTGCCCGATGTACTCGCCAGCATGGAATCCCTGCGCATCAGTTGCGTGGTTGCAGTAGATAGCGCTCGTCACCCGCAGGGAATCTTCACCGAACAGGATGCCATCCGCCTGATGGCAGAACGCAAAGTGGTGGCCAATCTGCGCATGGCAGATGTCATGAGTGATGCACCGCTTACCGCGCCGACCAATCTGGATTACCGCGATGCTTACCGCCTCATCTCCGAAAAAGGTTTCCGTCACCTCATCGTGGTGGACGATGCCGGTGCAGTCGCGGGTGTAGTCAGCGAAGCGGATTTTCTGCAGCACATGGGCATGGAATATCTGGTCGGCATCAAATGCGTTGGCAATGCGATGACGCGCAACCTTATCAGCTTGCAGGAAGATGCCACTTTGGCCGATGCTGTCGACCTGATGACCCAGCACAAGATCAGTTGCGTCATTGTCACCCGGGACAATGTTCCCGTCGGCATTCTCACCGAACGCGATGTTGCCGGACTCGCCCGCACCGTCGGTGACCCGGCCAAGGTGCACATTGTCAGCGTCATGAAATCGCCCGTGCAAACTGTGGATGCCTCCCTTCCGATACCCGAGGCAATCAAGCTGATGGAAACGGCCTGCATACGCCGTCTGGTCGTAGTCGAAGACAGGCTGCTGGCCGGTATTGTCACCCGCCACGATTTCGTCAAAACCATGCAAGGCCGCTATATCGAATACTTGCACGACACGCTGGAGCTTCAGCGCAAGGATTTGCACCAGGCGCATCAACAGATCGAGAAAACCCGCCAGCAACTGCTATACCACAGCCTGATGGAACAGGTGAGCGATGCGATCATCGTCCTCAATGCAGAAAGCGGTTTGATTGTCGATTGCAATGAACAGGCCTGCCGGGATCTGGATTACACGCGCGACGAGTTGTTGCGCATGACCATCTTCGATTTCACGACCCGTCTTACGTTTGGCGCAACCTGGAATGCAGAACTGGAAATCATCGAGCGAGAAGGACACCGGTTAACCGAAACACAACACCGTCGCCGGGATGGAACGCGTTTTCCGGTTGAAATCAACGCCTGCATTATCCGGAAAAATAACGAGCGCTTCATCGTCGCCGTCGCGCGCAACCTGTCCGAAAGCAAACGCGCCGAAACGCAATTGCACCTGCAGGACACGGCACTTAACTCCTCCGCCAACGCCATCGTCATCACCGACAAGAATGCCATCATCCAGTGGGCGAATCCGGCATTCTCGGACATGACCGGCTTCGCATTGGAAGAAGCAATCGGTAAACGCCCGAATGACCTGGTGCGTTCAGGCATTCAGTCCCCCGCCTTCTTCAGTGCACTGTGGAAGACAATCACAAGCGGTCAGGTTTGGCGCGGCGAGTTGGTCAACAAACGCAAGGACGGCACACTCTACACCGAGGAAATGACCATCACGCCGGTGCATACGGATAACCAAAACATCACGCATTTCATCGCCGTCAAGCAGAACATCAGCTCCCGCAAGGAAGCAGAGATCAAGCTGGCTCAATCCGAAACCACCTTTCGCGGCATTATCAACAGCATCACTGAAGCCGTCTATATTCATGGAGAGGACGGGCGCTTTATCGATGTAAATCACGGCGCCGAAAAGATGTATGGCTATACACGCGATGAGCTCATTGGCCAGACGCCGGAGTTCCTTGGCGCCCCGGGAAAGAATGATATCCCTGCCATGATAGAAGCCGTGAAAATGGCTTTTTCCGGCGTACCACAACAATTCGAATTCTGGGGGAAGCGCAAGGACGGCAGCATATTCCCGAAGAGTGTCAGCCTGGTGAAAGGGGATTATTTCGATCAACCCGCTGTCATCGCTGTCGCGCGGGACATCACTGCCATCAAAAAAGCGGAAGAGCTGCTGCGCGAATCAGCGGCTGTGATGCAGAACACGCATGAGGGCGTGGTTATTACCGATACCACGCCGCATATTCTCGCCGTCAACGATGCTTTCACGACGATCACGGGATATTCCCGGGAAGAAGCCACCGGCAAAGACCCCAGTATTCTCAACTCGGGCAGGCAGGATGATGCGTTCTATGAATTCATGTGGAAGATACTGCTGAAAGACGGTTTCTGGCAGGGTGAACTGTGGAATCGGCGCAAGAACGGCGAAATCTATCCGCAATGGTTGAGTATCAGCGCCGTCCGCGACGAACGGCAACAACCTGTGCGTTACATTGGTGTGTTTTCGGATATTTCAAAACTGAAAGAAAGCCAGTCACAGCTGGAATTCCTCGCTCACCACGACCCGCTGACCCGGCTTTTCAACCGCTCTGCGGTTGAGTCACGCATGGAACAGGAACTGGAGCAGGCGAAACGTCATGATCAGCAACTCAGCGTGCTGTTTATCGATCTGGACAGATTCAAGCAGGTGAATGACAGTTTCGGCCACCTGATCGGCGACGAACTCCTGTGCAGCGTAGCAGATCGGCTGCGGGCTCGCCTGCGCGAGGGCGATACCCTGGGCAGATTGGGCGGCGACGAATTTGTTCTGCTGGCAACGCCGTTGCAGGAAAAACAGGATGCCGCCGTGATTGCGCGCGATATCCTGCTTGCCTTGAGCGAGCCATTCAATCTCTCGACCGGTCATGAAGTATTCATCGGAGGCAGCATCGGCATCAGTCTGTATCCAGACAACGGTTCAACCGTGGCCGAATTGACCAAGAATGCGGATGCGGCAATGTATCTGGCCAAGGAAAACGGACGCAACCAGTTCTCCTTCTATACTCCGGAATTGAATGCCGATGCGCGCAAAAAACTGGAACTGGAAAACGACCTGCGTCGCGCCGTCATACACAATGAGTTGCGCTTGCACTACCAACCCAAGGTGAATATCGGCAACGGCCTGATCAGCGGTGCCGAAGCGCTGGTGCGCTGGAAGAAAGCCGATGGCAGCTGGGTGTCACCCGCTCAATTCATTCCGGTCGCGGAAAAATCCGGCGTGATCCTGACCATAGGCAGCTGGGTGATCGAGCAGGCTTGTTCGCAAATACGCAACTGGCTGGATGAAGGCTTGCCGCCAATCAGCATTGCCGTGAACGTCTCGGCACGGCAGTTCCGCAGCGGTCATCTGGACAAGCTGGTGAAGAATGCGCTGGAAAAATTCAACATTCCGCCGCATCACCTGGAACTGGAGCTGACCGAAAGCATGCTGATGAACGAACCGGAGCGTGCCATCGAGACCATGAACAAGCTGAAGAAGGTCGGTGTGAAAATATCGCTCGATGATTTCGGGACAGGCTACTCCAACTTCGGCTACCTGAGACGATTCCCGATTGACAGCCTGAAGATAGACCAGTCGTTCGTGCGCGGCGTTGCCATCAGACCCGATGATGCGATGATTGTCGATTCCATTATCGGTCTGGCGCAGCGCATGAAACTGCATGTCATCGCCGAAGGCGTCGAAACGGCCGAACAACTCCACTACCTGCGCGCCAACCACTGCGACGAATTGCAGGGCTATTACTTCAGCAAAGCATTGCCCGCAGATGAGTTCGCCGATCTGCTGCGCAGCGGGAGAACATTACTGGATTGATTCCGTTTCCAGCATCGCCTGCTCCCGGTTTCACTGTGCCTTGGCAACTTCCTGCTTTTTCCATCCCCCGCCCAGTGCCTTGAACAGATCGGCGACCGCGCTGCGTTGCGCGCGTTCGGCGTCGAGGCGATTCAGCTGGGCCTGCAAATAATTGCGCTCCACGTCCAGCAACTCAAGACGGCTTGCGATACCGGCCTGAAAACGCAACTCTGCCTGCTTGTAGGCCGAGGCCAGGGCTTCGCTACGCGTGGTTTCATACGTCAGCACCTGCCGCGCAGCCGACTGTGCCGACAAGGCATTGCGCACATCGCCGAAGGCATTGGCCACGGCCTGCTTGTATTGAAGCAGCGCCTGATCGCGGCGCGCTTCTGCCGCATCCACCAGGTATCCCACGCGTCCTGCATTGAAGATCGGCTCGCTGACATTGGCGGCGAACTGGAAGATCCTCGACGGGCCGGAGAACAGGTTGGAGAACGCGACGCTCTGGCCGCCTGCATATCCGGTCAGCGAGAGCGAAGGGAAATACTGGGCACGAGCCACCCCGATACGAGCGTTCAGCGATACCAGACGCTGTTCGGCATCCCGCAGGTCCGGTCTGCGCAGCAACAGGTCGGCAGGCAAGCCATCCGGCACCGATACCACCGGCGAAGACGGGCTACCGCGATGCAGTTCGCTGCCCATCACATCGCGCGGCGAGCGTCCCAGCAACAGGGTCAGCGCGGTTTCCTGTTTGTTGCGTGCCAGGCTGATCGAGGCGAGTTGCGATTGCACGGTGGCCACATCGGCTTCTGCCTGGTGCAGGTCGTACTCGGAAAGCACACCGACCTCAACCTGCTTCTTGTTGAGTCCTATCCGTTCCTGGCGACTTGTCAGCAAACGCTGAATGGCTGCTTCCTGCGCATCCAGTGAGACGAGGCTAAAGTACTGCTGCGCCACTTGTGTGGTCAGGGTCAGGCGCACCGTTTCCTTTGCCGATTCTGCCGACAGCAAGTCGGCACGCGCAGCTTCATTCGCACGTCTGATCTTTCCCCATAGATCAAGTTCATAACTGGCATTCAATGTGGCCTGATATGAATTCTGAATGCGCGGCAAGGTCGACGGATACGGTGTTGCTCCATTCAATGTGTATTCAGTGCGGCTTTCATTGACATTTGCGCTGACGGCCGGATATTGATCGGCCTGGGTGACACCCAGTTGCGCACGCACTTCGAGAACCCGCGCAGCAGCAACCTGAATATCGGAGTTGTGCGCCAGCGCCTCTTCTTCAAGTTGGTCGAGCGTGGTGTCGGCATACAGATGCCACCATTGCTCATCCGCACTGTTCGCCTTTTGCGCGGCGGCGTCTTGCTGCTGCGGCCAGCTTTCCGGCAACGCCAGTTCGGGGCGCTTGTAATCGGGGCCGACAGCACAGGCTGCCAACAGGCAGGCGGTCAGCAGAACGACAACTGCGTTCCATGTTGTTTTCGATTTATTCATGCTTGTCCTCCTCATGAAGAGGCGCTTGTCTGGGGAAGATACGGCGGATGACGACAAAGAACACCGGGATGAAGAATATGGCCAATACGGTCGCGAAGATCATGCCGCCCATGACTCCTGTACCGATGGCATGGCGTCCATTGGCGCCCGCACCCGTGGAGATCACCAGCGGCAATACGCCCAGCATAAAGGCAATCGAGGTCATCAAAATGGGACGGAATCTCAGTCGACATGCTTCCAGCGTGGCCTCGACCAGTTCAAGCCCCTTGTGCTGCAGATCAAGTGCGAACTGAATAATCAGAATCGCGTTCTTCGCCGCCAGACCGATGATGACGATCAACCCGACCTTGAGATAAACGTCGTTGTTCAAATCGCGCATGTAGACAGCGGTCAGCGCACCCAGAATGCCGATGGGTACAACCAGAATCACGGCGACCGGGATAGACCAGCTTTCATACAGCGCGGCCAGGCACAGGAACACGGCGATCACCGACAGGCCGAACAGGAACGGTGCCTGATTGCCGGAAAGTCGCTCTTCGCTGGAAGTGCCCGACCATTCAAAGCCGAAGCCGGACGGCAATTGAGCCGCGACTTCTTCCATTGCCTTCAAGGCATCGCCACTGCTGCGGCCGGGTGCCGGACTGCCGGCGATCTTCATCGAGGGCAGGCCGTTATAGCGATCCAGCTTGGGCGAATCCACCACCCAGCGCACTTTGGTAAATTCGGATAGCGGCACCATGTCGCCCTGCGTATTCCGCACAGGGATCTGCAATATTTGCGCCGGTGTCGAACGCGTACGCGCATCCGCCTGCATTTGTACACGCAGAATGCGGCCTTCGCGCACGAAGTCGTTGATGTAGGCAACGCCCAGTACCGACTGCAACGTATCATTGAGATTGGCGATGTCGATGCCCAGCGTGCGCGCCTTCAGGCGATCGACTTCGATCAGCAGCTGCGGTCCCGGCTCTTGTCCTTCCGGCCGTACGCCTATCAGTGCTGGATGTTTGCTGGCAATCCCCAGCGCCATGTTGCGCGCTTCCATCAATTTGGCCCGCCCCTGGCCGGAACGATCCTGCAGACGGAAGTCGAAACCGCCTACCGCTGCCAGTTCCGGAATCGGCGGCACATTGATGGCAAAGATGAATGCCTGCTTGATGCGGAACAGCGCCATGTTGGCGCGTTTCACCATGGCGGGAGCTCCGTTCTCCTGCTTGGGTCGCTCGTCCCAATCCTTGAGACGCACGAAAGCGATGGCGGCATTCTGCCCGCGGCCGAAGAAAGAAAATCCCAGCACACCGATGACATGGTCCACCTCGGGTTGCTTGAGATAGAACTGTTCCACTTGCGACAGCACTTCCTGCGAACGTTCGCGCGTGGCACCCGGCGGCAGCTGGATAATATTGATGAAGTAACCCTGATCTTCTTCCGGCAGGAAGCTGGTCGGCAGGTGCACGAACAACCATCCCAGCGCCACCAGCAAACCGGCATATAGCAGCAGATAACGACCGGTGCGCTTCAACACGCCGACGACGCCATTCTTGTAACGTTGCGTGGTCCTGGCAAAGAAACGGTTGAACCAGGCAAGAGGACCTTTGGTCGGCACTATTTCATGCCCGGGCGAATTTAGCAGCAGCGCGGCGCACAGCGCCGGTGTCAGCGTCATCGCCATCAGCACCGAGAACAGGATGGTCAGGATCAGCGTGACCGCAAACTGGCGGTAGATCGCGCCAACCGAGCCGCCGAAAAACATCATTGGAATAAAAACGGCGCACAGCACCAGCGTGATCGCAATAATGGCGCCAATAATTTGCCCCATCGCCTTGCGCGTGGCTTCGCGCGGCGGCAGTCCTTCTTCGGTCATGATGCGCTCGACGTTCTCCACCACCACAATGGCGTCGTCCACCACGATACCGACAGCCAGCACCATGGCAAACAAGGTCAGAGTATTAACCGAGTAGCCAACGGCATACAGCCCTACCATGCCGCCGATCAAAGCAACCGGCACGACGATGGCCGGAATGAAAGTGGCGCGCAGGTTACCCAGGAACAGCCATATCACCAGGAACACCAGCACCATTGCTTCCACCAGTGTCTGTACCACTTCCTTGATCGATATTTCGACGAACTTGGATGTGTCGTAAGGCACTACCCAATCCACACCTTTGGGGAAGAACTTTGCCAACTCGTTCATCTTGGCCTTGACCGCTTTGGCCGTATCCAGCGCATTGGCCGTTGGAGACAGACGAATCGCCATCGCTGAAGCGGGTTCCCCGTCGATACGCGCGGTTACAGAGTAATCCTGCGCCCCCAGTTCCACGCGGGCCACATCTCTGACCCGTACGCTGGAACCGTCGGGATTGGCACGCACGATGATGTTGCCGAATTCTTCCGGCGTGGACAGGCGGCTGCGGGTGACGATGATCGCATTCAGTTGCTGGCCCGGAACGGCAGGCAATTGCCCAAGTTCGCCAGTGGCGAGTTGGGTGTTCTGTGCACGCACCGCGGCACTGACATCGCCGGGAGAAAGATTGTAGGCATGCAGTTTCTCCGGTTTCAGCCACAGGCGCATCGAGTACTCAGTACCAAACAATAACGCCTCGCCCACGCCCGGCACGCGGCGGATATTCTCCAGAATGTTGGCTGCGGCATAACTACCCAGTGCCACATTGTCGCGGCTCTTGTCCGGCGAGATGAGGGCAACGATCATGAGGAAGTTGCGCGCCGATTTGGCCACGGTAATACCGACGCGGCGCACATCGTCCGGCAGGCGCGCCTCGGCGCGTTTGACGCGGTTCTGTGTTTCAACCGACGCCACGTCCAGATTGGTCCCCGCTTCGAACGTCAGCGTGATGGTGCCTATGCCTTGCTCGGAGGATGAATCCATATAGAGCAAGTGCTCGATGCCGTTCAGTTCCTGTTCGACCAGGGCGACGGCGGTCTCTTCCACCACCTGTGCGGAAGCGCCGGGGTAGTTGAGCGTAATGGACAAAGCCGGCGGAGCAACAGCCGGATAAGAGGCTACCGGCAGGTTGCGCAGCGCCAGTATGCCGCTCAATAAGATGATAAGCGCGATAACCCAGGCAAAGATCGGGCGGTCAATAAAGAACTTTGGAAGCATGATGCCCTTCTTCTATTTTTTTTCAGTTGCGGCGGGGGTCGTCGGCGCTGGCGCATTCCCTGCAGGGCTCCATTCGACTGCTTTTACCGGTGCGCCGGGGCGTATTTTCTGCAAACCGTTGACGATCACAACATCGCCGGTTTTCAAGCCTTCCTCGATAACGAAGTCTCCTTCCGACATGTCACCCGTTTTGACCGGGCGCAATGCAGCTTTGCTTTCCGCATCCACCACCGTCACGAATTGTCCTTGTGTCGTCATTTGTACGGCGCGTTGCGGTACCTTGATGCTGTTGTCGGCGCTACCTTCCGGGAAGCGAATGCGCGCGAACATGCCGGGCAGCAACTCGTGCGCAGGGTTTGGGAATTCTGCGCGCAAGGTAACGCTGCCAGTGCTTGAATCAACGGCCAGATTGGAGAACAGCAGCTTGCCCGGATAGGGATAGATGCTGCCGTCTTCAAGCACCAGTTCGACCTGTGCCGATTTGGCGCTCTTCATCTTGCCGGACTTGAACAACTGTTGCAGACGCATCAAGTCTGCGCCCGGCTGGGAGAAGTTGGCATAGATGGGATTGACCTGTTCGATGGTCGCCAGCAAGGTGGCTTCACCGCGCCCGACCAGCGCACCTTCCGTCACCAGGGCACGACCGATACGCCCGGCAATAGGAGCGGGCACGCGGGTGTTGTCGAAATCGAGCTGCGCCCTGGACATGGCCGCCTCGGCTTGTTTGAGCTTGGCCGCGGCCAGGTCATAATCCTGCTGACTCACCGCTTTTACTTCCAGCAACGGTTTATAGCGCTCCACGGTCTGGCGTGCCACAGACAGGTCGGACCTGGCGGACTCGTACGCAGTACGATAGTTGCGCGCATCGATCTGGAACAGGTTATCGCCTGCCTTCACGTCGCTGCCCTCAGTGAATTGGCGTTTCTCGACGATACCTTCAACCCGTGCGCGCACCTGCGCACTACGGTAGGCTTCCAGTCGTCCGGGCAAATCCCGGGTCAGTACCACGGAGCCTGCAGTCAGCGTTACAACATCGACCTCGGTCGGGGGCGGAGCTGCTCCGGCCGCTTGTTGTCCGCCGCCATCCTTGGATCCACAAGCGGTAAGGGCAAACATGGCTGTGAGGATGACTGTTGCAGCCAGGGGGTATCTTGTTTTCATCGCAAATCTCCGACCGGATTCTTAATTTCTTGGTAGTAGCCAAAATGGCATCTAAGTCAGCTGAATAATTGTTAGCAGGCTAACGATTAGGAGCATAACATATTTTGCCTGTTCTCTTGTTAAGACACAGGCACTCGCTGGGTAAATATCAATCACAGAAAACAAGAGGACACATCACACCGGACTGCGTTATCTCCAGCAATCCGGCCGATGCAAGCTGGCGTCGGCTCTACCACTCTTGCGGCAATTGGTACTTTGCCGGCAGCAACTCGATGATTTCCCGTTGTACCATGATGTTGTGCTCCTCGTAGAGAGCTTCGCCGCACAACGCCAACACCTCGTCAAGGTTGTCCAGTACTTTTTCGCCCTGCCATACCCACTCGACCGGCAAACAGACTTCATCTTCGCCTGCAGTCGGAAAGTCGGACTGCACAATGCCTACCGCCTTGATATGCAGACTGGATTGCGGCGTGCATTGTTTGATAAACACGATGTCTTCCTGCTTGATGGGCGAGACGATGCCGTGCTTGTCGGCATTACCGTCCGACAAATGCGGGAAACATACCGTGTGCCTGTCGATGTATCCACCGGCATTGCGTTCGTCGATTCCGAAAAATGCAGCCATGATGTTCTCCATTAATCTGGCGGTTTAACACCGCGTTTATCCCTGATACCTCTCGCTGCCTTATCCGGCGGCAATTTGAGCTAAGCCACGGGAGCATTCCAATAAGTCACGAGATAATAAATTCCCCAGACCAGCAAAGTGACGACCACGATCCAGAGCCAGATCGGCACGTGGCCATCGCGTTCTGCGATTCCGGCGCTTTCATAAACGTATACATGTCCCACTACGTTGCCGGATGACGTTTGGCTACCGGTAGCTTCATTTCCTTCTTGCTCGCTATTGCTTTTTGCTTCAGTCATGGCTATTTCACCTTTTGATTATTGATGATGAGCGTGGCAATGGCAGGGATCACGGGTTGATCAACATCAAGAACCTGTTTGTCGATTTGCTGGTGATCCGCCGCATCGGACAGCGAAGCCCATATCTTTGCACGCGAGTCGGCGAGTTGAACCCTGGCACCGCTCGCATAAACATCCGGAGGGGCGTCAACTGAACAGAAGCTGATGATGGGCAGCACGACCTTGTTGCAGGCCGCCAGTAGCCAGGGAATGCCGGAAGTGCAGAACCCGGCCTCCTTGCCGGGATCGGTCAGTCCCGCCTGCTTCAGCGTGGCAATTTGTGCGTTTACCCGAAACGACTGCACGTAATGCACAATGTCCCAGATTTGTGCGGGAGTGAACGTTCCCGCAAAAGCCGGCATCGGCGTACCGCCAACTCCGGTCATGATGGTTTTGAAAATATGCCGTCCATCGTGTCCCAGCTTGACGCCGCCCGGTACCCCGGCAGGCAAGGTGAAATTGGCGGGATTTTCCGGATTGCCCCAGGTGTCGGTGAAAGCATCATGTGGCACTCCGTCGCCTAGTCCTGCAAGACCGTGACAGGCTGCACATATGGTTTCGAATTGCTGTTTTCCATTGGCAATCGAAGCCGTTGTTATCGGCGGCTCATCCGGTATCTGTATCGGTGCGCCGGGCTTCTCCGTTTTCCAGCGTGGCGAAAAAGTCTTGATGTACTGGATCACGGCCAGCCGCTCCCGCGCATCGATGTCGTACCAGGGCGGCATCGCAGTTCCCCACAGTCCGTGGGTGACAGTGACGAACAGGTCTTCATCCGAGGGAAGCGAGTTCGCATCACCGGCAGTCGAACGGAATTTGAATATGCCCGAAGTAAAGTCGCGCGGCTTCGGATTCAGGAAACGTGCTGCCGTACCGTTACCGTCGCCCTTCACGCCATGACAACCGACACAGCGTCGCAGATAGACCTGCTTGCCGCGCGGAAGCATATCCAGATTCTTTTCCGAGTCGCTTGATTGCAGTGCGGCACCGGACGTGAGTCGCGTAGAAACGAAAGTCTCGCGCCAATCGCCTATCGATGTACCGAGTTTTTGCAGATAAGCGACCAGTGCCACGCCGTCATCGTTAAGTTGCGGAACCGACTTGCCATCAGTTTCCTTATAAAGCCACGGAAAGCGCGGCATGATGGAATCCGGTACAACATCGCGCGGATTCCAGTGGTGCGCAGCCTGCCAGTCATCGCCATGTTTCCTGCCGACGCGCAAAAGGTCCGGACCGATGCGCCGCGTACCGAGCATCTGCGGCTGGTCATAGACGTATTCGCCGGCTTGCGACACCGGTCCCCAGCGCGCATCTTCACCCGTCACCGGTCGCACAAACTGCGAATGACAATACCAGCAACCTTCGCGAATATAGACTTTGCGCCCTCTGCGTTCCAGCGGCGTGTAGTCGGCGACGCGGATGGTTTGCCCGGTACTTGCGGAAGCGACCGTGGGGTTATAGGTCTGCGGCAGGATGGAAGGCAGAATGCCCTGGATCAGGACTGCCAAAAAGAAAAACACGATACCCGCGATGATGAACACACCCGAGGGACGACCGTACCAGTTCGCCGATACGACCGCTGGGCGCGCCTCGGAAACGGACAAGGGCGAATGATCCGCGGGTGCCACAAATGGTTTTCCCTCACGCGCCGTCATCACCATGTTGATGGTCATCAACACAAAACCGACATCCATCGTCGCGCCCGCCAGGGTACGAATGAACCACCAGGGTTTCATCTCGACCACCGAATCGACGAAGTTCGCGCCGTACTCCAGCATGCTGCCCTGGATCAAACCTTGCGCAGTGAGCCCCACCAGCATGATGGTGGTACCCGCGATAGTCAGCCACACATGCCAGCTCGCCAGTTTCGGACTCCACAACTGGCGCCCGGTGACGCGCGGCCAAACGTAATACAAGCTGCCCACTGCGGCCAGCACAAAGGTGGCGAACACGGTGAAATGCGAATGCGAAATCACGAAGTCAGTGAAGTGCGTCAACTCTTGCATGCGCCGCAGCGCTTCGGTTGATCCCTGGAAGCAGCCGATCAAATAGAAGAACGTGGACAGCAGCAGGAACTTGGCCGCGTAACTGTCCGCGTCGTTGCTGCTGATCACCGCACCCCAACGGCCTTTTGCTGTACCGAATAGATTGGTGATCACCGCCCACACCGGAATGATGAGCATCATGCTGGTGACGATGGAAATGGTCTGGTTGTGATACGGAATCGGGCTGAACAGGTAATGGTGCGTGCCGACGAAGGGATAGAAAAAAGCCAGCGCCCAGAAGCCGAGCAACGATAGCCGGTGACTGTACAGGGGCGCCTTCACCGCCAGCGGCAGGAAGTAATACATCAGCGCCAGTCCGGCCGGGGTGATCCACAAGCCGACAATGTAGTGGATAAACAGGCCATGTAAAGCAGTGTTGCTGATGCCGGACATCGGCACATAGGGCAGGATCACGCCACCAAGGATCAGGTTCATCACGGTCCACACCATGGCGGCCAGTGCGTACCACAGTGCAACGTAGAAGCCTTTTTCCTTGCGCGTAAAGATCGTCGCCAGCACCTGGAAACCGACCAGCGACAAGAGTACAAAACGCAGGATATTGACCGGCCATTCATACTCGCCCGCCTCGAAGCCGAGGTTGTAGCCCATCATCAGCGAAAGGGAGCCGGTGACCAGAAAAATATTCCAGCCCCACAGCAGCCACCTGCCCCAATGCTCCATCACCATGCGCCGTCCACACAAGCGCGGCACCAGGTAATACAGCAATCCAATCACGGGCGTGGAAAAGGCGCCGAAGATGACGCCGTTGACATGGACCGGACGCAATCGACCGAAGGTCAGCCACGAGGTTTGTCCAAGGAAATCCGGAAAATGAAACTTGATGGATACCAGCAGGCCGACCAGCGGAAAAATTGTCATCCAGACAATCGACCACCACAGCCAGGCACGCACAATATCTTTGTTGACCAGCTCAGAAGCGCTCACGTCGTGAGCATCTGCATTGCGCAATCGTTGGTCAGGCATGATGACCCCCTTCGAATATTGCAATCAACACTCAGAAATTATGGCCGGTAGCGGCTAATGGATTCTGCCTGCCTCACCGCTTGCAGACATGCTTCACGACATCATTGAATTTGCACTGGCGCGACTTTCCGAAACGATGTCGGGAGAAAAAAAACGGCTACCAACCTTTGCGGACGTTCTTGAATTTGTCCGGCTCAGGAAGCCTAGAATAACCAAACATTATTGTCAACCATTATGCGGAAGGGGGAATGGCACGAACATGCTCGTCAGCAATAGGTATTCGAACCACTGTGCTTGGCCTTGTACATGGCCGCATCGGCTTTGCTCAGGATCATTTCCATATCCTGTCCATCGTCCGGGTAGATGGCGATGCCCATGCTGCCTGTCACGTGGACCGTATGTCCATCGAGACTGTAAGGCAGACTCAACGATGCCAGTATCTTGTCGGCCAGCGTCATCACATCGTTGCGCGATGTCACTTCGGTCATCAATACTGCAAACTCGTCGCCACCGAACCTGGAGACGGTATCGATTTCGCGAACCTGCAGTTTCAACCGTTCTGCAACTGCCACCAGCAACTGATCGCCCACCAGATGGCCCAGCGTGTCGTTGACCGGCTTGAACTTATCCAGATCGATATACAAAACTGCAAACTTCTTCTTGTGCCGTTTTGCCCGCGCCAGTTGCTGCTTGAAACGATCGCGAAACAGCAACCGATTCGGCAGGTTGGTCAGGAAATCATGTTGCGCCTGATGCGCCACAGTTTCCTGTTCGGCTTTGCTCTGCGTAATATCTGAAAATACTGCGATGCGATTGACCACTTTGTGGTGTGCATTCTTGAGCGTGTAAATAGACATCAGCGCCAGAAATGCTTCGCCATCCTTGCGGCGGTTCCACAACTCGCCTTCCCAGTGGCCAGTTTCGAGCAACGATTTCCACATGTCCGAATAAAATTCAGGCTCCTGTTTTCCGGAAGTCAGCAGTTTCGGATTCTTTCCGATCACTTCATCGTGGGAATAGCCGGTCAGCTCGGCAAAAGCCGGGTTGACCTCGATAATATTGTTATCGGTATCCACGATCATGATGCCGTCATTACTGACCGCGAACACTTTGGCATTCAGTGTGAGCAGTTGTGCAGCCCTGCGTTGCGCGGTGGACAACACTGCCAGCGCCATACCGGCAACTGCCAGCAACATCGCAAACATCCAGAAATTGGACATCCCGTAGCGGGCAAAATCGTCGGAAAAATATCCCTTTTGCAGATAGGCGCCGGCAAGTACCTGCGACATGAACATCAGCTGGATCAGGGCCGCATTTCTTCTCCCGGTGCGCAGGCCCGCCCAAACCAGCAATGGAAATAGCCAGGTCAGGGCAATGGGTTGATCGGAGGCTGTTCCCGGCAGATGCCAGCCGAGAAAGATGCTTTGTCCGATAACAAAGGATGCAATCCACAATGCGGCCAATTCCCAAGCCTTGGAAAGCTTGAAAAACCGGGACTGGGGCTTGGCGAACACCAGAACGATGGGCGTGAAAAATGCGATGCCCAGTACGTTTGCCCGCCACCATTGCCACATGACATCGGGCAGAATATCGCGAGTGAGCAAACCTGATTCCAGCAAAGACAAAGGCCCCAGCACGGCGCTCGCGATGGGCGGGATCAATCCGCCCAGCAGAATAACCTGGAAAAAATCGCGCGGCCGACTCAGCGACAGATCGAGATGGTTAAAGCGTTGCAGCAGATAGAAACCGGCGTAAGTTTCCAGCGTGTTTCCGGCTGCGAACCCCAGTGCAAAAAGCGGCGATGCATTCACCATCAGTGCGGTCAGGCACGTTGCCAGTACCACTGCGGGAAGGTATCGGATACCGCCGAGCAGCAATGCAGCCAGCGCAATGCCCCCCGGGGGCCAGAATATCGTGGCACTGCTGCTCACCGTGCCAAAAACCAAACCGACCTTGGCTGCTACAAGATAGGCAACAACCAGAATTGCTGAATTAACGATGAATGGCAAACCGACCCCTCACTTCAAGGCACCAATACCATACATCTCCCCCGTTGGATCTTTGTTTTTTTTAGTTTGTCCAATTTATAGGCGCCCGGTCCGAAGAAGTCAATTCGCATATACCCATTCTAGAAGTAACGACATCGCGACACTTCGTGGGCGCGGAGACGGATGTCCTAAATGGACCTCGATGCGGGCCATGGCACCTCGATCCACTCACAATTGTCGAGATGCCGGTGTACCTCCAGTTCCGGTTCGTCATTCATAAGTGCCCGCACGGCCACGATGGGATTCTCATGCGAGACGGCAAGCACGATACCTTCAGCATGACGAGATGCCGCTTCATCCAGAAAGCTGCGCAGTCGCGCCATTTGCTCCATAAAAGACTCTCCCTGCGCGGGTTTGAAGTGCAGAGGGTCGTCAGCCACCAGATTGTTGAATACATCCACATGCTGCCCGTCCAGGCCGGAATGGCGTTCATTCAGTCGTGCATCAATCTTTAGCTGCACGTTATGGTGGCGCAGCAGGATCGCTGCAGTCTGTTGCGCACGCGGAAATTCGGAAGCATAAGCATGCGTAAATCGCACCTCCCGCAAAGCATTCGCGGTCGCCTCGGCCTGCGCCCTGCCGCGTTCAGTCAGGTTCACAGAGCGCGACGGATCGTCGTTAATGAGATGGGCAACGTTCCCTTCGCTTTCACCGTGGCGTACCAGAATGATCTTCATACTCACCCCCTTGATCAGAGATTGCGGCTCTTCCTGATCATTTCGTAGGCCAGCTGGATATCTTTCGATTGTTCGGTCGCCATCGCAATCATATCCTCCGGCATGCCCTGGCCGATCAGTTTGTCCGGGTGGTATTGGCTCATCAGCTTGCGCCAGGCGCGTTTCACTTCCGCATCCGAACTGTCCTTGCCCACTCCCAAAGCCTTGTAGGCGTCATCCAGGGCTGCGGCTGTACTCACCTGCCCGCCGCCAAAGTGCGACTGATTCAGCACCATATCCATCAGGTGCCTGAACGCATCACGGCCGTAACCCAGGCGTCCCGCAATATCGGTCAGCAGTGCCTCTTCCGCCGGATGGAAATGGCCGTCGGCCAATGCCATCACGATCAGGTAGATCAACAACATTTCTTTCAGACTCTTCGTGTGCCCGCAAACGGACATGAAACTTGCATAGGTTGGCGCAATGTCGAATGCGGGATCGGCGCCTTGCTTGAACAAGGCGATGGCCTGCAGGCGGTGCTCGGCAGACATGCCCAGTTTCTGCATGAACTCCTCGACATGATCGATTTCATCCTGCGATACGTGCCCGTCCGCCTTCGCCAGCTTGCCCATCGAGATGAACACGGTCTCCAGGAACACCGCCTGGCGAACCACATTCTGCATCGGGTTAAACCCGCCCGTGCCGTACGCTCTCACGCGATCGATGGACGACCCGAAGAAGAAACCGAGAAGACCGCCCCAGAACCCGAGGAAGTAATAACCCGCCACAATACCGATCAGTTTGAACAAGAAAAACTCCGGAAAATAATTTGATGAAAAACTGCCGCTTCAAAGGAGGCGCATTATACCTTCGCCGAAACAATGATTCGTCGTATCCGCACGGTGATTTCCGGAACGTTGTCAGACACCGCCCATCCAACGAAACAAGTTACACGCGCCAGACAAGACCACTCTGAAGATGGTGTTGAGCTGTCTGGCTTGGGAATATATATTGGAAAAGCGATTTGATACCCTGACAAAGTACATGACAGGTGCCACAAGCTTCAATAGCAGCATTACGTTTCGGAATGGCGGTCTGCCTACTGGCAGATCGAAAACTATTGCACAGAGGTGGTCCCATGAAACTCTATTACGCTCCCGGCGCCTGCTCGCTTGCTTCTCACATTTCACTGCATGAATCCGGACTGCCGTTTGAAGTCGACCAGTTCATTGCCTCCACTGGAAAAACCGCCAGCGGTGAGGATTTCAACCAGGTTAATCCCAAAGGTTACGTGCCAACAATTCGGCTCGACGACGGCAGCATCCTGACCGAAGGTGCGGCGGTGCTGCAATATATCGCCGATCAGAATCCGGCATCCGGCCTGGCCCCCAAGGCGGGCACAATGGAACGGTACCGTCTTCAGGAGTGGCTGACGTTCATCGGTACTGAACTGCACAAAACCTTCAGTCCGCTTTTCAACAAGGCCGTATCGCCCGAGGAAAAAACGCGTGCGCATGACCTGCTCACGCGGCGTCTCGGCTATGTGGAAGCCCAGTTGACGAACCAGCCGTACCTGATGGGTGTGCTTTTCACCGTGGCCGATGCGTACCTGTTTGTCGTTTTGAAATGGAGCGACCGGGTCGGTTTTGACCTGACTCCGTTTCCAAAGATAAGGGATTACCTGGCAAGAATTTTAGAGCGTCCTGCCGTGCAGGCTGCAATGAAAGCAGAAGGCCTGATTCAGTAATTCCGGGAGTATATTGGCATACCGAGCAGAACCCTTTTGGTGTGTAATTCTCGCCCGCCTAATTTGTCCCATCTTTAGAGGAGTTATCAGTCATGCGCTATCGTCTGTTAGGCAATACCGGCCTCTATGTTTCCGAACTCTGCCTGGGAGCCATGACTTTCGGCGCCAAAGGCTTCTGGCAGGTCATGGGCGGCCTGCAACAATCCGACGTGGATATCCTGGTTCGCGAGGCTTTTGATCAGGGCGTGAATTTCTTTGATACGGCCAATGTGTATTCGCTGGGCGAATCCGAAGCATTACTCGGCCAGGCCATCAGGAATACCGGGCTGCAACGCGATGAAATCGTTGTCGCCACCAAATCCACCGGCATCATGAATGAAACGCCCAACGGACGCGGGCAATCGCGCTTCCACATTTTCAATGAGGTCGATGCCAGCCTGAAGCGTTTGCGGCTCGATCATATCGATCTGTACCAATTGCACGGCTTCGATCCGCTCACGCCCTTTGAGGAATCGCTGTCCGCACTAAATGACCTCGTCAAGTCCGGAAAGATACGTTATTTCGGTTTGTGCAATATGGCGGCCTGGCAAATCATGAAGGCTTTGGGAATTTCCAGGATGCACAGCTGGAATGAATTTGTAAGCGTGCAGGCCTATTACTCAATTGCCGGACGTGACCTGGAGCGCGAAGTCATTCCGCTGGTTCAGGATCAGAAACTGGGCCTGATGGTCTGGAGTCCGCTGGCTGGAGGATTCCTGTCCGGAAAATTCAAACGCAACCAGACGCCTCCCGCCGGATCGCGCCGCACCGAATTCGACTTCCCGCCGTTGAACAAAGACAGGGCGTTCGACTGCATAGAAGCGCTGGAACCCGTCGCCCAATCGCACGGCGTGTCTGTTGCACAAGTTGCGCTCGCCTGGATACTCAGCAAACAGCAAGTATCGACCATCATTATAGGTGCTCGCCGTCTGGAGCAATTGAAAGACAACCTCGCGGCATCAAAACTGGTTCTGTCTGAAGCTGAATTGAAGACACTCGACGAAGCGAGCGCCTTGTCACCAGAATATCCAGGCTGGATGCTTGCAGCCCAGGGGCAATACCGCGCAAAGCCTCCGGTCAAGGAATAGATCTTCCAATTCCATGGGCCGAAGAAAAGGCGACATTGCTGTCGCCTTTTTCTTTCGACAAAACAGGTGCTGTTGTAATTACTGCAGCGTCGCTTCTTCGATGAGCACCTTGTAGGCATAGCCCGAACCAAAATCCTTGTCGGTGCGAATCGTGCCTTTTACCGTCACGATTTCTCCTACCCTGGTTTCAATCGCGGTAGATGTCACCAGAATATCGTTCGTATCATCTGCTGCGGAACCCGAACCATCACGCAGATGGATCCAGTTCTTTCCCATAATACCCGGGTTGAACTTCGCCACTTTGCCGCGCAGCAGGACGGGTTTGTCGTTGAGTTCGGCGCGTTTGGTAATGATCTCGGCAACAGTCCGCGCGTTCGCGCCGCTGGCCTTGGCTACCGGCGCATCGTTAATCGTTTCCAGCTTCTTGCCCGGGACCAGAGGATAAGCCGTGCCCATGCCATGCCCGCTCGGCGCCATCGCTGCTACTGCACCACCCAGGGTACCGAACAGAATTGTCGGGAAGGTCTTTTTCAGCGACTTGCTCTCGAAGTTGTTCATGACCACCGCATTTTCAATCGAAACAGTGCTGCCTTTCTTTACCGGCGTCTTCATCACCGCAGCCCAAATCTCGCCGTTGTTGGTGTTGAGACGCAGATAGGTATAGCTGTCCACGTTCTTGACCTCCAGCACCTTGCCCGTCACGGAAATTGCGGAAGCTGCGGCGGCAGGCGGCATGGAAACAGGGGTTTCTTCAGTTGCCCAAACTAACGTCGAGGTGAAAAGCACGCAAATCGCCAACAAAGCTTTCATGGTTTTGATACTCCTTCTGAATTGGTGACCAGAGTGTAACAGGACGAAGAAAATTGGTCTCGTCAGCTTTGACGTTGCATGCACACGAAAATCGGAAAGAATGAATCAAGACCCTATTTTGGATAGAGCACAGGCAACCATAACCCTATCGATAATATTGACACTTCCGGAACAACTCAATAGAGTTCGTCCCGCCTGCAAATCCGTCACACGCTTAAGTCCGGGAGCCATTGAATGAAAAATTTCGTACTGCTGTTGGTTCTGATTTCAGGTTTTCTGTCCGGATACCTGATCGGAGATTACCGGGGCAAGGACGCTCGAGAGTCTTTGAAGAAGGCAGTCGAAACCGGCAACAAACTCGACGCGGAACGCGAGACCGCCATCACCCAACTCAGGGCGGAATTGGACAGCATCAACGATAAACATCGTCGTGAACTGGAATCCATACGCAAACAGAATGACTACAAAGCATCCGAATGGCATCGCGCCAAAGACGGCCTGGATGGCAATATCAAACGCGCAACCGCAAAACTCAACGAATCCGATACCCGGCTGAAATCACTCATTGCTCAACGCGATGGATCATCCGGAGCCGGGAAGGCCAGCCTTGATCAGGAAATCTCCCGCCTGCAAAAAGAACGGGACAATCTTCGACAAGAGATTGAAAGCACTGCATGCCTGCAAGCGCGGGTTCCGCATAGCGTATTCGATGCGCTGAATGAGGCAGGAAGAAAATGATGAAGATACATTATCTGAAACTCCCCCGTATTTTGCTAGCTGGTTTTATAGTCGCCGGATGCCAGACACTCCCCGTCGTACCGCATGCAATTACTTGCGAGGTGAATGCGGAACTGCTGGCCAGCAAGTGTGCAACACCCAGGCCGATTACAAACGACACCACTTATGCGACTCTCATCGATTCTATGCAGGCTGATCGTAAAGCTTTGCAGGAATGTGCCGTCACAGTGGAAACGTTGCGCGATACCCTCAAGCGCTGTGCGCAGGCAGCCAACGAGTACAATAAAAAGATCGATGGCGTCAACAAAATGAAATAGGTTTCAGTTCCCCCTGCACCCGCTCCTTCCGGAATATCCTGCCTGATTTGAGCTTGAAATACCTTGAAATCCGGCTTGAATTATTGCGCCACACTCACGCCGGAAGCGGTAGCAGGCTCCGGCGATGAGACTTCACCAACAGACGAACCTGCAGAGGTTTCAACAACAATCGCGGCACCGGAAACGGGAGGCTCCTCCTGTTGTGCGGCTGGCGGCCTGACGGCAGCCTGCTTCTTTTCCACAGCAGCCTTGTTCAGGTTAACAATGCTATTGGTCATCATCGCCTTGAACAAGAAGATAGCGATGATGCTGATCGCAAGAATAACAAGCAGACGTTTGATGGCGCGTTCATCCATGGCGGTTAGTCTAGCAAAACCAACAAGGAATTTCACTGCCTCATCTGGCTCACGAACAAGCAGGCAAACGCAGGCCTTGACAGAAAAAACAGTCCTCGGTATAGCTGCACAATTAATTGTTCGACCTCAGGAAACCGACTTGTTTTTCAGTTGGGTGGCCAGTTCAACATCATGGTGTTTGATATGGTCCGTCAGCCATTCTTTGATTTCCTGAACCACTCTATCCAGATCCTGTTCACTGAAATTCAGATTCCCGAATATTTTGCGTAATCTCTTTAGTTGCTTCTGGTGATCGGCTCGGTGCGTTTCCAGACCGGGGATGTTATGGCTCGTGATCAGGTCTTCCTCGGTCTGGAAATGTATCTGGCAAAGCTCAACCAGCAGTTCAACCCGTTGATGCAGTTTTGCCGATTGATCGCCATTCTTGAGCGAATCAAGGATTCCCTGGATGAAATTGGCCATGGCCACATGTTGCGCATCCAGAATGGAAACACCCAGGTTCATGTCAGCCAACATCGATGTCGGCGAAAATTGTTCCGATTTGTCGGCAACCACTTGCAAGCTATGGCTGAAGGCGAATTGGCCTTTTCCATTATTCTTCGCCACATACATGGCATGATCAGCGAGTTGCATCAAGGTCTGTAGCGTCTTCGCGTCATAAGGATAGCGCGCAATGCCCAGACTACAGCCGACCTTTGCAGTCGTACCACTGAATTGGAAGGTAAGGGAATGAACGGATTTGACAATACGCTCGGCAAGTATTGTCACTTCTTCATCGCTTGCATTGACCAGCACCAGCGCAAATTCGTCACCACCGATCCGGTAGAGCACTTCGTTACGGCGCAATTGCCCTGAAAGAGTCTGTGCAATCTGTTTGAGTACCGTATCCCCTGCTGCATGTCCATACAGGTCATTGATCGGTTTGAAATCGTCCAGATCGAATATCAGCAGGGCAACCCGTGAACCGTCGCGCTCGGCCTGGGCAATCACGCGTTCCAGGTCCCGGTCATAGCGTTGACGGTTATAGAGCAAGGTCAAGGAATCCTGTTCGCCGCGCTGCTCGGCCTGCTGCAACTGCTTCTTTTCTTCCGTCGCATCATCGAACAGCCAGAAACGGCCAAGGTAACGATTGATATCAGGCGCAATCACGGTATTTGAAATCATGCGCACAATGCGCCCGTCTTTAAGCGTGAAGTATGCCGGTTCAGTCAATGTGCGTGTCTCAAGGATATCTGCAACAGTCTTCAGGAAGGTATCTGCTTCGGTAACATACTGCCCTATGCGCAACAACAGCGCATCATTCCTCATTCCAACCAGTTGTTCGTTCGGACCCAGCATAAACATCCGGTTGAAGGCAGTGTTACAAAAACGGATATGGCTACGATCGGCAAAAATCACCCCCACCGGCATGGTAGCCAGCAACGCATCCAGCGTGGATTTTTCATTGCTGAGTTCTGCCAGATTGGCTGCTTGCGTATCCCGGTTGAGCACCAATGCCTGAGCCATACCCTGAAAACTGGTCGTCAGTCGCGATATCTCGTCATCACCGGACACAAGTTTCGGGGTGGGGTAATCCAGGTTGCCGGTGGCAAACTCCTGTGCAGCCTTGGACAAATTGACAAGTGGTTGCACCATGCGGCGTATCTGCACAAAGAAAGGCAGCATGAATATCGCAAACCAGAACAAGGCGAAATAAATGCTTTCGTGAATCAGGCCTTGCCTTGCTCTGGAAATGTCATCGGTACGTATACCCATGCGTACCGTACCCAGAAGCTGATCTCCGCGGACCACCGGGATGATCGTGTTGTAGCAACCGTCCCGGCTGTTGGGATCGAAATCGGTATCAACCCGTGAATGTACTTCACCGACTTTATAGACAACCGTCCCGATATTGTCCTTCAGCTGGAAATTGCACAGCGGCAACCTTGATTGGACATCCTGCAGCCGCGTTTGCAGCAGCGACAAATCATGTTCAAAAAGAGGATCAGCCAGAACACGGCTCAACAAATAATTGCTGCTGCGAAGATTCGATTCAGCCTGGCGAATGAAATAATCCTGCACCAGATAGACCTGGCTGACCAGTATTGCGGCAAGACTGAGCGCGACAATCGCCGTTAACGACAGGAACAACTTGAACTGTATGGAACAGCGACTTGCCTGAAGAAGATTTGACAGCATATCAGCCCTTCCGAGATTAGCGGTTTCAGGAACCTTAGCATCCACATTACGATGCTTCCGGTTCAGTCAAGCAACCTCACCGAGGAAATATAAATCAATACTACTCCAGCTTAATGGTAACTGTCCTTATTAATAAACCCACTTTTTCAACACGGGAAGACAAGAAACACCAGTGTCAGCCGTATGAGTATCAGGAATTAAAAACAACCAGGAAAATGTCAGCAATACCCACATCTCAACCATTGATTAATTCCATCCGGATTCCATCAATTTCACCCCGCTTGCGCATACACCTCTACTGGAATCCGGAACAAAATGTCATGCAAGTATCACGATCCGGGAACGCCCAAATCCGCATACAGCTTTTGTATCATTGACCGCAGTTCACTGACTTCCGTTTCCAGCTTGGCAACATTGGCCTTGAGCGCGGCAATTTCGCCCACCGTCACATCAGCGGCAGGCATTGCAGAGGCTGAAGAAATTCGTTCATCAATGACGGGTGCGCCGCAGAGCAAATGCATCCAGCGGTTCTCGCGCGAGCCGGGCTGGCGCGGCAACTCCACGACCAAACCGCCGGCCGCGCGCTCGGCCAGTTCGACCAGGAAGCTCTCCACCGAAGCGATGTCCGCGAACTTGTGCAGCCGCTCGCAATTGATGCGCAACTCTCCCGCCGTCTGCGGGCCGCGCAACATCAGCATGGTGAGCAAGGCAGTGGACTGGGTAGGGATATTCAGCACCCGTTCAATATTGTGGCCATAACGCGCCGCCCTGCCCCCGCTGGTTTCCACGATCAACGACAGCGCCCGCAGGCTATCCAGCGCTGCCTGCACTTCCGATTCCGTCGCCTCCATCACCGGATCGCGGCTGCTCTTCTGGTTGCAACCCGAAACCAGCGCATTCAGCGTCAGCGGATAACTGTCCGGTACAGTGCGCTGCTTCTCGGCAAGCACACCAAGGACACGGGTTTCAAGGAGGGAGAGGACGCGAAGCGCAGTGTGCATAAAATATTATTCTCAAGTGATGACGCTAAGGGAATTATACAAGCAAGCGCTGCGCATCTTCATTGGCATCCTGGATTCCAAACAGGATCACGGATAATCCTGGCGTGTCGGCCGCACGATAATATCGCTGACATGAACATGCGGCAGCTGGCTCACAATAAAGTGGATTGCCTCCGCGATATTCTCCCCGTGCAACAGCGGCCCGAATTTATCCTCGAAGTTTTGCACCAGATCGTCGCTGTAGCCCGCCCCATCCTGAAACCCGCTGAGCACGATGCCCGGTTCAACGAGCGACACACGAACACCATTGGGCCCCACCTCGCGACGCAAGCCCTCGGCCAGCGCATGAACTGCAAACTTGGTAGCGCCATAGACCGCGCTGAATGGTGATATGTGCCTGCCCACCACCGAGCCGATGATCACAATATCTGCGGCACGTTTCGGGAAATTTGATTGCTGCACTGCTACCATTATCCGGGCTGCCTTTTGCAGCAAGGCCAGTGTGCCCGTTACATTGAGCCTGAGTATTTCCTCGAATTTGGACAAGTCGGCATCCTTGACCGACCCGCCCAGGCCGCGCCCGGCATTCGCCACGACGATGTCTGCAGGCTTCCCGAAATGCTTCTTGGCCAAAACAAAAAGTTGCTCCTGTATCGCATCCTCGGCAGCATCACCCGCCACGCCGCAAAACGCTTTGCCCAACTCCTTTTCCAGCACCCGCAACTTGTCAGCATTGCGTGCATTGCCAACCACTCCATAGCCTTCGGCAACCAATCTTCTCGCTGTCGCTTCCCCGATACCGGAACTGGCGCCGGTAATGATCGCGATGCGTGAATAACGATCTTTTACGCCGGTTTTCTCATTGGACATGGTTTTTCTCCTTTGAAGGTTTACACGCGACTATGAAACCCCAGGACGGGCCATTTATCCGCCACTATCCCACTTCCGTACCTTCTGTCGCGAAAAGGCTATACCCATCACATCAGCATTGACATACACCGACCAACCCAATAAAGTTCGCCCCACTTGCAAATCCGCTACCCGCACATCGCACCGCACGCACGGCGCAAGGCTCACAGCGGAATCCCCAGAATAGTGAGGCTGGCGCAAGAATCGCTTCCCGCACAGCGCGAAGCATGATCAGCGGCACTATTGGCTCAGTACAGGGGTAGCACCAGATTGCAAGCTTCACCGACCTGCCGTCTCGCAGCATATCTCGAAACCATCTCGAGCCATCTTCCTTTGTTCCACAAATTTCTTAAACCTGAGGTGTCATCGTGAAAAAGCAGATTATCAATATCTCTCCGTTTCAAACAGCCAAGGTTTTTGCAGTCCTCTATTTCCTGATCAGCCTGCCATTTGTTGGTTTAATGGCGCTCATGTTCCTGTTTTCTCCCTCCCCCCAGCCGGGGCTGGGCTTCCTGATTATTTTTCCGTTCATCTACCTGATCTTCGGATTCATATTCACGGCATTAGGTGCCTGGTTTTATAACATCATTGCCAAATGGATCGGAGGCATCGAGTACACATCAGTCACTATTGAGAACACCTGAACTGCGTTCACGGGAAACAAAGGCAGCCGCATGGAAATGAAAAAGATCAACTCCGGCAAGCTGCGCGCCATCGGCTACGACGCTCGGGCGCGCATGCTGCAGGTACAGCTCGATAACGGCGACATGCTCCAATACAGCGGCGTAGGCGAGGACATCTGGCGCCGGCTCAGCAGTTCCGGCGCAGCCTGGAGTTATTTCCGCGACAACGTCGAAGAAGAATTCACCGTGAAAAAAGTTTCTTCCAGCGCAGCGGCCAGCAAGAACCCGCTGGATGATCTGTTCGGTCCGAAATGATCACGGAGTTGATCCGTTTTATTGCGTAACGATTGGCAACAAATGTAATGCAGTAATCACCAATTTTGGTTAGTTATTAAATGGAGTTATTTGAATGAACATGAATAGGCGTTTTAACAAGGTTGCAAATTTCCTGATCTTCGGCATGGGTGTTGGAATATTGATTGTCGGTTGCGGGGGGGGAAGTGGGGGGGCGGGCACAAGTGATGCCGCTGCCAGTTTCGTGGCCGATCACCAAGGCGGAGGCTTTGTTGGTAGCTGGTGGTATGCAGCCAGCACCGTATCTGTCGCAAAGGCAGACACAGATACCATGCTTGCGACTGGAACAAACCAATATACCGGCACCACTGTTCACAACGTGCTTTCCACCGGAGCCAACGGAACTGCCCATATTAGTGGCAGTTGGGGAACTGACTCGAGCCCGAACGTATATTACGACTTGATCTCGACAGGATGGGTACAAAGTCCCGACACCGCATCGATGGTGGTGGATAGCGATGGCAGACATCTCACCATCACCCCCGCGGCCGCTGGCGAACCTGCATTAATAACTGCCATAACAAAAACTAATTTGGAGAACACCTCCATTGCATGCACCACGACAGCCGGAACCTCCACCCCCTGTGTTGGAACCGGACTCTACCCGGCCGGCTCCAGGTCGTATCAATTTACATTCAGTTATACGTCGAGTCATTTCATTCTGTACGGGAATACGATTGGAAATCCAGTTACTAATAGTACAGGTGCAGTACTGGCGAATTTGCCTGCACTAAATACAACGTTCTGTGATCCGACTTTCCCTTATGTTTTTGAGGCTAAGGGCGCCGGTCTCTATAACGTATGGCCCACAACAGATTGCACTTTGGGTGCCATCGCTGCAGCCATCGCTGCAACAACGCCAGACGGTACGGTCACGATGCAAAGCCAGGCAACGGGAAACGCCACCGGTGTAACAACCGTGCTGCACGTATCTTCGGCGACTGGTATTACCAAAGTGACCGGAATGGTGGGCATGATATATGGGGCGCGAGCGAGTGCTGTCTGGTATGGCTGGATGTCTCCCGCGGGAACCTATACAACCGACCCCGGATACAACAAGACCGCCATTAACGCGCAGTTGTTAGGCGACGGCTTGGTTGCATTGCCGTAAGGAAAAAGCACCGTGTATCCGGCGTTTCACACCGGGTAGCAAGCCGGGCAGGCCACGAACAAAGGCGACCAACCGGTCGCCTTTTTCTTTCCTCATCCGCTCGCTGATAGGCAATCATTTCGCCCTTGTACTCGTTACACCGGCTATTTCAACGTCAGCAGAAAAATACTCTCTTCCATCCGGCTCACCCCGCGCTGCCTGAAGCGCGGGTTTTGCGAGAGTGCATCTTCCTGGGCCAGCAGGCGTATGTCAGCGTACTGGCCATACAGCGCCATGACCTCGCTTACCGACACCGCAAACGGCGGCCCCTGCATCTCTGTCTGCGGATAATCGAACGTGACCAGCAGTATCTGCGTCCCGCGCGGCAGGATATCCACCAGGTGGCGCGCATAGCGTTCGCGCATGTCGGGCGGCAACGCCACCAGCGATGCGCGGTCGTACACCGCACCCACCTGTGCCACATCCTCTTTGCGCAGATCGAAAAAATCGCCGCACGAAAGACACAGGCCGTCCGCAATGTAATTGTCGAATTTCCCGCCGCTCACACGCTCGGGCGACTTGCCCTGCTCACGGAAGAAATCCTGCACCGCAATGGCACTCAACTCCACCCCCAGCACGAAGCACCCCTGCTGGCGCAACCACACCATATCCAGGCTTTTGCCGCACAGCGGCACAAATACCTCGCCGCCGCGTGAACAGGGCAACTCCGGCCAATACCGCCGCAAATAGGGATTGATCTCGTTCTGGTGGAAACCGATCTCCGCGCGCTCCCAGCGCTGCAGCCAAAATTCTTTTTTCATCTTCGCACCTTCGTAGTTTACAAATGCCTGCACGGCCAAGGCCCCAGTCTATCAGGCCGCGCTGACGCACGTTTAATCCCCTACATTGCAGATGACATTGCACGGATTGAATTCATTCCACGCGGGGAACTCCGGTTGGCAAAACCCACCCAATGGAAGGAAGTATGGCGGGGTTTCCACGTAACGATACGTTAATACCGGCAATGCGCTAAACTGAAATCACCACCGGCTGTTGCTCTTCAAAGTTTAATCCATGCGCAAGACTTGGAGGAACGTGATGAATGATCAGGACAGCACTACCCCATCCGCCCCACCCGGCAAACGCCGCAAGATTCTGCTGTCCATTGCCGGAACGGTATTGGCGATTCTCTTCCTGGTCTTTGTCTGGTGGTTCTTTATCGGACAATGGCGCACCGGCACCGATGATGCCTATGTGAATGGCAACATCGTCGCAGTGGTCCCGCAAACCGGCGGCACGGTCGTCGCCATTTATGCCGACACCACCCAGGCCGTGACCGAAGGCCAGTTGTTGGTGCAGCTCGACGACAGCGATGCGCGCCTGCAACTGGATACTGCCGAAGCCGCACTGGCATCGGCAGTGCGCGAAGTGCGCGGCATGTATGCGACCAGCCAGGGCAATCTGCCGCTGATCGCACAACGGCGCGCCGATCTGGCCAAGGCGCAGGCAGAGCTGGCCAGCAGCGATGCCGCACTGGAGCAAGCCGAATCGGAATACAACCGCCGTCTCGAATTATCCAAACAGAATTTTGTCTCGCCCGAAAATGTGCAGATTGCGTTTACCGCGCAGGACGCAGCCCGGGCGCAGCACGAAGCCGCCGCCAATGCCGTGATTGCCAGCATCGCTGCCATCTCGCAGGCCCTGGACCAGGCCAAGGTCTCCCGCGCGCGCGTGGACAACACCTCGCTGGAAAATCACCCCGCTGTGCGCACTGCCGCCACCAAGGTTCGCGAAGCCGCGCTGGCACTGGCTCGCACCCGCGTACTGTCCCCTGTCACCGGCCAGGTTGCCCAGCGCTCGGTGCAAATCGGCGGACGCGTATCGACCGGCTCGGCATTGATGGCCATCGTGCCGCTGGACAAGGTATGGCTGGATGCCAACTTCAAGGAAACCGAATTGCGCGATGTGCGCATCGGACAACCGGTCAAACTGACTTCAGACTTCTACGGTAATTCATTCGTCTTTCAAGGCAAGGTACTGGGGCTGGTGTCTGGCACCGGCTCTTCCTTCTCGCTGCTGCCCGCCCAGAATGCCACCGGCAACTGGGTAAAGATCGTGCAGCGCATACCGGTGCGTATCGCACTGGATGCCGGTGAGTTAAGCTCGCATCCGCTGCGCATCGGACTCTCCATGGATGTCACCATCGACACGCATGATCGCAGCGGCGCAGAACTGAGTACCCTGCCGGAGGCTAGGGCAATTGCCGTGACCAACGTCTATGTGCAGAGCATGAAGGCCGCCGATGCCCGTGTTGCGCAGATCATCGCCGACAACCTGGGGCGCAAGTAGTCGTCATATCCAAGCAGAGGGATATCGAAAATGAATCCTGCCCAACCGGCGCCATTGAAAGGTTCGAAACTGGTCCTGGCGACAGTGGCACTCGGTCTGGGTTCGTTCATGAACATCCTGGACCTGACCATCGTCAATGTGGCGGTGCCCACCATGGCCGGATATTTCGCGGTCACCCCGACACAGGCCACCTGGATCATCACCTCCTACGCGGTAGCCGAAGCCATCATGCTGCCGCTGGCGGGATTTTTCGCGGGACGATACGGCGAGGTGCGCACTTTCGTCGCCGGTACAATGCTGTTCACGCTGGCGTCGTTGTTATGTGCGGCATCGATCACTTTTCCCATGCTGCTCGCTGCGCGCGTGCTGCAAGGCGTGTTCGGCGCCTCCATGATTCCTCTGTCGCAAACGTTGCTCACCACCATCTACCCGCCGCACAAGCGCGGGCTGGCACTGGGTATCTGGGCCATGACCACGGTGATCGCGCCGATTGCAGGTCCGCTCTCCGGTGGCTGGCTGACCGATAACTTTTCATGGCACTGGATCTTCCTGATCAACCTGCCGGTGGGTTTGCTGGTCGGTATGTCCGTTGCCTCGTTGCTCGCAGGCCGCGATGCAATCCAGCCCGCCAAGCGCAACCAGAAACTGGATTGGGGCGGCCTGTTCCTGCTGGTCGTGGGCATCGGTTCGCTTCAGATACTGCTCGACAAGGGCAACGAACTGGACTGGTTCTCTTCCGGCACCATCATCACCTTGGCCGTGACGGCCAGCGTCGGACTGCTGATGTTCGTGGTATGGGAACTCTACGAGCCTGCACCGATGGTGGATTTGAGCCTGTTCAAACAGCGCAACTTCCTGGTGGGTTCAACGTGCCTGATGATAGGCATGATCGCCTTCTTCAGCGTGGTGGTGATCATTCCGTTGTGGCTGCAAACCTATCAGGGCTACACCTCGCTGTGGGCCGGCAAATCCGTGGCCTTCGGCGGCGTACTGGCGGTGATACTCGGCCCCGTCATCGGCGCCAACATCAACCGCGTTGATGCGCGCGCCATCACCACGTTCGGCTTCATCGTATTTGCACTGGTAGGTTACTGGAGTTCGCACTTCACCCCGGACATCGACTACTGGTCGATCGCGATAAGCCGCCTGTTCATGGGTATAGGCATCAGTTGTTTCTTCCTGCCGCTGGTCACCATCGCCATCTCCGGGCTGCCGCCGGACAAAGTCGCAGCGGCATCCGGCCTGACCAACTTCATGCGCAATCTGGGTGCCAGCTTCGGCACCGCCATCACCACCTGGCTGTGGACCAGCCAGGCTGCCGGGTTTCACGCCACGCTGACGGAAAATATCCAGCCCTACAATCCGCAGGCAATCGATTACCTCAATCGCCTGCAACAACTCGGCATGCCGGAAAACAGCGCCTATGCCTATGTGGAGCGCATGATCACTATACAGTCCTACACACTCGCCACCGACCGAATCCTGATCCTGTCGGGGCTGCTGATGCTGTCACTGATCACGGTGGTGTGGTGGGCCAGACCGCCCTTCATCGCCAGTCGCGGCGGGCATTAAGCCCGCCTGACAATTTCAATGGCGTTTTCGAAGATGCAGTTCAGGTTTGCGGATGAGTGCGTATTGGAGCGCATTGGCCAGACTGTCGATCAATGCGGCTTGCAGTTCCGGATCGAGTTCATCGCCCGAATTGATTGAAGCATGAAATTCGGCTGTCGAGATCTGGTGCTTGTCGGTGTCGAATGCAGCAACGTGAACCGCAGTTGGGTCTGTCCAATATTCGATATTGACCGAAGCGCCGTTTTCCAGGCGAAATTCATTTCTGTTGAGTTTGTGCCGAGTCATTACGAACCCCTTTCTTTTGATGATTAACTACCGGAGTTTCTATACTTGCGAGCATCCAAACGAGAGACCGTGCGCCTGGTGAGTCAGTTCCTCGCGTCTGCTGATTACATTCTGAATCTGTAACGTCCGATAAGAAACTGCCCGAATTGAGTAGGGTTATTGACGCCCCCCCACTCAGCGCCCCTGCGGCTCATCCCGCTTGCAAAGGCGCATCGCGCATATTGATCTACTGTGTATTCGTTAAAGAATAACCCTGTTGTGTCGATACAGTGCTATCGGGTGTAAGACATTCAGCAGAAGCAGGGTGAAACATGTCCACCATCAACATAGTAGGCGACACCAATACAAAGTGGCTGGTGCAACAACTCGCCAGGGCCGCGTCCAAACAAATCCTGAACAAGGATCAATCCCTACCTGTGTCAACCACACCTGTGTCGGATAGTGCAGCCGCTCCCAAACTGGACGGTCTGAATATGCAGTTGGCCTCACTGTTAAAGAAATTGAGCGAAGGCAAACAGGCAATCAGCATCGTCGGCAGTGCCACCCAGGAAATCAACCAGTCAAAAAAAGCAACTGCTGCCGAGGAACTCAAGCGGATAAAAGAGCAGATCAGAATGATGATGATGCTGACGGCAGGCGACCCCAAAGCAAGGGCCAGGCAGATAGCCGTGCTGGCCCGGGAACTGGCTGCAGCGGCACAGGAATACGCTTCCGCGACAGGAAACCCCTCCCAATCGAGGGAGGCATCAGCAGCAGCCGGTGCTGGTATTCAGAATGCAAATACGTCGTCAGCTGAACAGAGCAATCCTGCCGGCGGCACTGTGGCTGCCACACCAGCAGACCAGAACGCAGGAAGCGCTGCCCCTGAAACCTCCCCTGCAACAACGACCAGCCCGACAGAACCAACACCATTTCAGCCGATTTCAACACATCAGGTAAACGAACAACTCGCGAACAGAATATCGGAATATAACCAGACATCTTCCTCCTCCAAAGAAGACCAGGAGTTTGCAATGGAGGTAAGAAAACTGGCGGCACAACTCAAGTCGCTGGCAAAACAGAATGAGGTGCGCACCCACAAAGGGGTTGATCAATCGACCGAGCGCGAGACAGCAAACACAAACGAAGCACTCAGAGAAGTAGAACACAGCCTGGCCATCATTGATTCGCCAACAATCAATATCGTGGCCATCTGATTATCCAATCCGTTCTCCCTGAGCCCCAATCAACACCGTTCGCCCTGAGCCTGTCGAAGGGTCTCACGAACACCACCCTAATCCGTTTGTCCTGAGCCCGTCGAAGAGCCACGAACGCCCTACTAATCCATTCCGATGCCAAGGTCGTTCTCAGGGTTATACATCTGTCTGGCATGCAACGAAGTCCCTCTTCCCGTTGTATTATGGGAATCATCATGTACGTACGGTGCTTGTATTAGCGCGAAAGCGCACTGGAGATACCAATGGGCCTACATGAATCAGAAGTGCCGGGATTGATTGATCCCATATGCGGCATGCCTGTCAGCGCTTCCTCACCGCATAGCAGTGTGCACTGCGGTGCCATGTTTTTCTTTTGCAGCGAAGCATGCAGAGCACGTTTCGAGGCCGATCCCTTGCGCGCTGTTGTTATCACTATTCCTGATGTCCCTGCGCCAGTTGAGTCGCAATCTGCTGCAGACACCCCTGATGAGGATGCGGCCGGATCACTTGAAGCTCCGGACATCCAGCAGAACGCCGACATTTGTGTAAGCATGTTCGGCCTGGAAGATGAGCATCCGCAGCCTGGTTGGTTTCAAAGATTGGTTGAGTCATGGAGCCGTACACGGCGCGAGCGCCAGCATGCTGTGCGTACCAGCAACGAATTGATCTCGCTGTATCGCACCGTCTCCGCTGTTCATCCCGACCTGTCCAATCGCGAACACTTCAAGCTCCTGGTCATGGCTCGTAATGGATGCAACTCGACCGCCGCCAACCTCGTGCTCGAGCGCGCTGAAGAAAGTTTCGCGCAATGGCCGGTGACACGCGAACTCACTTTATGCGATGTGGTTCATTACTTGACAGTGTCCGAGTATTTCGCTGCTCACGCAGGTGAACCGTGGATGAGTTCCGACGCCAACATCAAACTCATCATTAAATCGCATATCCCGCATGGACTTCGCGTTGACCACAAGAAAGAGTGATCTTTTTACCTATCCTGTGGACCGATAATTCCCCACGAACGCACACTAATCCGCTCGCCCTGAGCTTGTCGAAGGGTCCCAAGAACGCCCTCCATAGCACCCCTGAATAACCCCTTCAGTACAATTGACAATTCCCGCTCAATACCCCTACAGTTCACCCCACTTGCAAATCCGCTAGTCGCACATCGCACCGCACGCACGGCGTGAGGCTCACAGCGGAATCCCCAGAACAGGATGGCTGGCGCAAGAATCGTATCCCGCACTGTCGGGAAGCATCGCCAGCAGCACATTTGTTCAGCAAAGGGGATAGCACTTGATTGCGAGAATCACCGAACATTCTTCTCTCAGACCAGGTAAATCGTGGCCTGCCCCCTATTGTTTCCTATTGTTTCTCAAAGACAACATCCGGCATGTCTCGTTGCCATTGAAGACATCTTTCATCCTTCATTAGAGGGAACTAAACAGACATGTATCGCAATTGTTTCGGGAACTGAAGGGATACCTGAACATTTAACCGACACCAATAACTTTCGATTACAGCGAGCAAGCGTAATTTCCAAGGAAAACTAATGAACGCCATGAAAGCGATTGTCTACACCAGGTACGGATCAGCCGATGTCCTCCAACTCACAGTTGTGGACAAACCTGTTCCCGAGGATGACGAAGTTCTGGTGAAGATCCATGCGGCATCGGTGAACGCCGCTGACTGGCGTCTGATGCGGGCTGACCCGTTCCTGGCTCGTTTGTTTACCGGGCTTTTCAAACCAACAAGATTCCAGGTACTCGGTGCCGACATTGCCGGGCGGATTGAGGCGGTGGGCAGGAATGCCGTGCAGTTCAAACTTGGCGATGAGGTGTTCGGGGACATGGCCAATAGTAATTTTGGCGGGTTTGCCGAATACAAGTGCGCCCGCGAAAGCGAATTGATGTTGAAGCCGGCCAATTTATCTTTCGAGGAGGCAGCCGCCGTGCCCTTGGCGGCACTCACCGCCTTGCATGGCCTGCGCGACAAGGGGCAGTTGCAGCCCGGCCAGAAGGTTCTGATCAATGGTGCTTCCGGTGGTGTTGGCACGTTTGCTTTGCAGATGGCCAAAATGTTCGGGGCAGAGGTCACAGCGGTGTGCAGTTCGGGGAAGGCGGAGTTGGCACGCTCGCTCGGCGCCGACCATGTGATTGACTACACGCAGGAAGATTTCACCCGCAACGGGAAGCAATATGACCTGATTTTTGCGGTGAACGGAAACCGTTCCATCTTCGATTACAAGCGCGCACTGAGTCCCCACGGGATTTATGTGATGGCCGGAGGCAAACCAACCCAACTGTTCCAGGCCCTGCTGCTGGGGCCCTGGATATCCATGCTGGGCAGGCAGAAGATGTGCGCGGTGTCGTCGGCACCCAACCAGTTGGATCTTCTCTACCTAAAGGAGCTTCTGGAATCCGGCAAGATCAAACCGGTTATCGATAGACGTTACCCGCTGATCGAGGTGGCTGAGGCGATACGCTATGTTGAAGCGGGTCATGCCAGTGGAAAAGTAATTATCACAATGGGGTAAGGCCACTGCAATTGCAATAAAGGGAAGTGCATTTGAATTCGTTTTGCAAGCAGCCTTGGCTTGGTGAACTCAGGGCTTTATCACTAACCTGGCCTTAAGAGCCGCAATTTCCACATACGCCTCCACCAGCACATGCTTCAGAGCATCATTCTCGATTTCCAAATCGCGCAAACGGAACACATCGTTCGCATGCATTTCGTGTTTTGATTTCAGTTCGAATTTGGGTTCTTCTTCGATGTGCGACCGGGTTTTCGCAGCGCGGATGGCCGTCTCGAATTGAGCAAAGGTGCGCGCATTTTCCTGCTCCATTTTCTTAACCCCGGCGTTGGGCCTTGCCTCTGTATCCAGCTTTCCCTTGGCGGTAGCAACAGCCTGCAGTTCGGCACGAGCACGCGCTGCTTCCTGTTCTTGCTTTATCTCAGCCGCGGCCTTTTCCTTGGCGGCCGCAAAGAAAGTCTTCAGTTCAGCGGTACGTGCGGCTGTTTCGGCCTTTGCCTCGGAATCCGATTTTGTCTTGTCCCCCGCCGCGGTAGATGAGCTTTGGGAAATCACGTCGTTCTTCTGTTTAGCCTTAGCGCTGGCCTTCGCCTCGATATCCCAATTTGCTTTGTCCGCTGCCGCGGCGGTTTCCAGTGCGGCTATTACCCGTTCAGTCTCGATATCCGACCTTGCCTTGTCTGCTGCCGCGGCAGTTTCCAGTGCGGCTATTACCCGCTCAGCCGCCAACAGCTTTCGGCGGGCCAAATCGTTCGCAGATGCGGCGGCTCCAGATTTTGGCACTGACCTGTCCTTCGGTTCGATATTGGCTCGTGGGTTGGAAACAATGTAACCCTCCTTCAATAATTCATTAATAAGCTCGCTCCACATTTTTCGCAGACTGGGCGCCGCGCGCTTGGCCAAATCGCAGGATCTGGATCGGCCGTCAATGACGGACAACACGCGTTTTAGCTCATTCGAAAGTTTGGTGCCCCCGCGTTCTGCCTTGGCGGTTTTAAGATAGACCACATTCATACTAGTCTCGGTAGACATCGCATTGCTTTCGTAGCCAACCCAAAATTCCTGAGCCTGAAATCATTCCACGCAACATTGTTGGTACCTGACGTGACTTGTGACCACGCTTACCGACGATCGCCGTGATCACCACCGCGGTCGCCGCCACGATCACCGTGTTCATGTCCTCGGTCACCGCCTCGGCCGCCCTCATGGTCCCAGCCATCACCCGGAAAGAAGCAGCCTGATAGCAGGCTTGTCAGTACAACAAATATCGCCATCCTGAACTTGAGAGAATTTTTCATTTTGAAGCTCCTTTCGGTTCGTGTTGCCTGTCGGCAGGTAAACTGTTCTGCAACACCAAGGATGCAAAATCACGGGAATTGACGATCAAGCATTGTTTGCAACCAGATATTCCTCCAGCTGTTTTGCCGGTATCGCTTCGCTGAAGTGGAAGCCCTGCGCTTCGTCGCAACCGTTATCGCGCAAATAGTCCAGCTGGTCTGTCGTTTCCACGCCTTCGGCGATGGTCTGCAGACCGAGATTTTTGGACATGCTGATGATCGCCGACACGATGGCCATGTCGTCCGCGTCGGTGCCGATGTCACGCACAAACGACTGGTCGATCTTGAGTTTGTGCAACTTGAATTTCTTCAAGTAGCTCAGCGACGAATAACCGGTACCGAAATCATCCAGTGACATGCGTATGCCCCGATCGTGCAGATGATTCATGACCGAGACAGCCTCATACGGGTCTTGCATCATGGCGCCCTCGGTCAGTTCCAGTTCGAGACATTCTGGAGGCAGTTGTGCAGCTTTGATAATGCCGCCCACCATGTTTGTCAAACTGGGATGACGGAACTGCACGGCTGACAGGTTGACCGCTATGACCAAGTTCGGGTGGCCGTGATCCAGCCATCGTTTCAGTTGCTGTACGGCTTGCCGCATCACCCATTCCCCTATCGGCAACATCAGCCCGCTTTCTTCGGCCACTGGGATAAATTCCGCCGGCGGCACATCGCCCAGTACCGGATGCTTCCAGCGCAGCAGAGCCTCGAACCCGATGATGTGCCCGTCGTGTATGGATATTTGCGGCTGGTAATGCAATTTGAACTGGTCCAGATCAATGGCTTGTCGCATGCCGTTGATCAGTTGCACATTGCGTGTCACGCGCGCCTGCATCTCGGAGGTAAACAGCCGATAGCCGTCACGCCCCTCTTGTTTGACCCGATACATGGCAGTGTCGGCATTCCTGGAAAGCGTATCCAGATCGGCACCGTCATCCGGATAGATTGCAATCCCTACTGATGCGGTCGCATGCAAATTGTGTTGTGCAATCTGGTATGGCTCGGCGATAAGTTTGCATAGCTTCTGCGCCACCTGCACTGCGCCCCTCGCATCGCACCCAGGCAAGGTCAAAATGAATTCATCGCCCCCCAGCCGGGATGCCGTGTCTTCCTCGCGCAGAACCGTTTGGATACGCTTGGCGACTGCAATCAGGAATGCATCGCCAATGCTGTGGCCAAGCGAGTCGTTGATGTTCTTGAAGCGGTCGACGTCAACGAAGATCACGGCCAGATGCTCGTTGCCGCGTTTCACCAGGCTGAGCGCGTACTTGAAGTGCTCAGCCAACTGGACGCGGTTGGGCAGTCCGGTGAGCGCATCGAAATTGGCGAGATAGAACAGCTGGCTTTGCTCTTTCTTGCGTTCGGCTTCGTTGTGGAAACGATTCAGCGCGAAACTGACGTCCATCGCCATTTCGAGCAGCAGCTTCTGCGCCTCATGGTCAAAGGCGTTTACCCTGTCGGCGTAAATATTGAACACACCCACTGTGCTGCCGCCAATGTCCAGCGGCAGCGAGGCCGAGGCCTTGAAGCCATATTCTGCCGAGCGCTCATGCCACACTGCGGTGGTCGGATCGTGCTGAAAATCCTGGCACCATACTGGTTGCCCGGTGAGGTATGCAGTGACGGTCGGCCCGTTGGCGGTTGGGCTGTCCGGGTTTACCGATATTTCAATTCCTTCCAGCAGTTCGACACCCTCGCCGAATGAAGCCACACGCTTGATCAACTTGGTCACGCCATCGAACATGCCGATCCAGCCCATTTTCATGCCGCCGAAATCGACCGCATCGCGGCAGATAATCGGCAACAACTCGTCCGCGCTGGTGCAGTGCACGATAGCCTGGTTGCACTGGCTAAGCGCAGCGTATAGCTGCGTTTTCCTGGCAACCTCACGCTCGCGATCCTTCAGTGTTTTGATGTCGCGCAATATTTTCGATGCGCCGACGATATTTCCCTTGGCATCCCTGATCGGCGATGTCGTGATCGAAACGTCAATCAGCCGCTTGTTTTTGGCCAGTCGCAGCGTTTCAAAGTGCTCCAGCTTTTCACCGCGCCTGAGTCTTGCCAGGATTTGCTCTTCTTCCGCCAGCCTGTCCTCGGGAATAAGGCGTGACACGGAGTTACCCACCATTTCGGCAGCCGTGTAACCGAAAATTTTCTCGGCGCCATGGTTCCAGCTGGTGACAATGCCGCTCAGGTCTTTGCCAATGATGGCATCGTCCGATGAATCAACGATCGCGGCCAGCCGGTTCGCAACCATGAGTGCTTTCTTTCGCTCTGTGATGTCGCGCGCGATCTTCGACGCTCCGACGAGCTTGCCACTGGCATCCCTGATGGGGGACGTAGTGATTGAAACATCGATCAGCCGCTTGTCTTTGGTTTGTCTGACCGTTTCAAAATGTTCCAGCTTTTCGCCGCGCCTGAGCCGCGCCAGAATCTGTTCTTCTTCGGCTTGCCGGTCGGCAGGAATCAAACGCGTGATGGACGTGCCCAGCATTTCGTCGGCGGTATAGCCGTAGATCTTCTCTGCAGCTTGATTCCAGCTGGTGATGTTCCCGTTCAAGTCCTTGCTAAGAATCGCATCGTCCGAGGATTCAACTATCGCGGCCAGCCGGCTTAGATACACCTCCACCTGTTGGCGCTCGGTGACGTCATGGATGATGCCCACCAGCTTGCCGTCAGGCATCATGGCGGTCATTACTTCGGCAGAAAAGACAGACCCGTCTTTGCGGCGGAACTGCCATTCACGTGAGGTAATTCGATTTTCTTTGGTACCACGCAAGGTGAGCACCGCAGATCCCGCCTCCACCAGCGTAACAATATTTGATGCGTGCAAACCGACAAGCTCCTCATGTGTATAACCAAGCATCGTGCACGCGCACGCGTTGGCATTGAGGTAGTAACTCTCACTGTCGGTGATGACCATGCCGACCGGGGCATTTTCGAAGAAGGAACGGTATATCGACTCAGTTAATTCCAGCGCGGCATCGACCAGCCTGCGCTCGGTGACGCTTCCGGTCTTTCCATCAGTATGAACTGTGTTGGCCATATCAGACTCCTCAACACTATTGCTTCAATTCATAACAGCACTATTGCTGTTGTTATTGAAACTGAATCAGTCTTGTTGATATACGAGTTGATACGGGTTCAATAAGTTCAATGGCGACAACTCAGTCTTTCGCCGGGTACGCGGGACGAGGCGACACAAAGCTATCATTCGAGCAGGTATATCTTGAGCGCGTCGGCCAGGACAATCCTCGAGCAAGCGACCGCCATTATTTTGCGATGGCAACCGGACGCACGATCATCCGCAGGCTTGCCACTCCTTTGTTTTCAACAAGGAAGAAATTCAGATTGCAGATAACAACCTCACCTTGCCTGTTTATCGCTTCAAAGATGTGGTCGCAATGGCAAAGATAATTAAGCAAGGGGTTCAGTCTATCCCCTTGCATCAAGGCCACATCAGAAAAGTGCGGAAACAGGCAGGAGATATGTTGCCAAACCAGTTCATGCGGGCGATAACCGAATATTGCCTCAATGAATTCGCCGCATTCCTGAATAAAGCCGTCTGAGTCCAGCGCCAGCATCGGGGATGAATATCGCATGATTGAGTTTTCACCAGCCTGTTTTGGCTCGCTAGCACTGGAATAACTATGGATGCTGTTAGTTGCGGTGTTTTCCATAAGCAAATTCATGTTTCGCTCCTTAGCTTTTTCTGATGTGTGGCTCGTCCCTTTTGTTTTGTTGCTAATCAGGAAGGGTCAGTCTGGCAAGTTGCCATGCCTGTTGAAAGTGAACACCCATCTGGCGGAATTGACGGTAGTTCTCATAGAGTAGAAAGAGTCTGTCCAGTATGCGCAGCATGGCCACTCCTTTCACTTATTGTGGTTCCACAATGTGTCCCGTTACTAGTGGCGCAATTCTGGTGAAACTCGGTTGTTATTAATATCGGCGATAAGCTGGATAACAGTTCAGGTTATTCAGAAATCTGCCATCGGTGTTTATCCTATGTGGGTACTTGTTCCTGCAGGATCGGGATTGGCCACAAAAGATGACCTTTTGGTCGCCCTATATTCCGCTTTCAGCACTGCTACCCAGCCACTTCCGCGCTTTCTGAAACCCGCGTTCGGGGAGTTGGATCACGTTCTTGTAACCTCCATCCATTGGCAAGTCCGGTGATTTATTTTTTTGAATAGAAACCATACCGTAACTAATGACGTACGCTCAACACGACCTGTCCAGATTTGGTCATATATTGTTCTTTCTCAATATCTTTCAGTGCGCGCCTCCAATAAAACAATGGTTTGTCGCCCTATCCGCAGCATGGTATTAAAATTGCTTATAACCATACGGGCACGATGCCTTAGTCGTGTGATTCATAAAATAATGAAGTGCAATTTCGATCCCCAGTCCAAGTTGCCAGAGTATTAGGAGTAAGGAGAGTTAATCCGTTGCTGTGCGAATAGCGCAGCCTTAAGTAATAAGGTATTACGATGATTAACAAAAATGAATTCTCTTCTCATGGAACACGGGACAGGATTTTACCGGTACACAAATTTGCACCCAGCCATTTTGGCTCGATATACGGCACCACTCCATCAGCGCCTTCTGCCATTGACATGGGGCGCTCAAAATTGGCAACAATCAGCTCCATCGCTCGCCCGATAGCGATTGAAGAAACCGCTTTCCAGCGAGCTCCGGGGATAGATCGCAGAAGCAGTTCCAATAGACCCGCCGATCACGGGTTGCTTCGTTCCTTTTCCGCACATATTTCCTTTATTCAGCGCATGGTGGACGGGTTGCTGATAACCGGCATTTACTGTACCGCGCTCAGCTTGCATGGCGAGGTTTTGAGTGCCGATCATTTGCTGGCGGCAATGTCGGCGGTGCTTATCTTTCTGATCTATGCCGAGATGTACGGCTTATACAAGTCCTGGCGCCTCAGCCCACAGTTTGATGAGGTTCGTTCGCTCCTTTCAGTCTGGGTAATGGTTGCTGGTACGCTCCTGATGGTGGCTTTCGCCACCAAGACGTCCGATATCTATTCCCGCTTTGTCGTAATCGTCTGGTTTGTTGCCGCTCCGCTTGTATTGACAGGAATACGTTTCACCGTACGCACGGTACTAAGCCGTGTGCGACGTCATGGCGCGAATACGCGCTCGGTTGCCATCGTAGGAAACAATTCCATCGGACATCGGCTGATCAAACATTTCGACGCTACACCGTGGGCTGGTTTGGTAGTAAAGGGTTTCTATGATGCGCGCCGAACAGAAACGTCTTCCGTTGAAGTTGACGGTGAAACCTACTCCTTGAACACACTGGATGTGTTGCTGCAGCAAGCACGATCAGGCGAGATTGATTCAGTCTATGTTGCCCTTCCGCTTTCCAGCGAACGGATCATTGAAGAAGTGGTCAACAAGCTGGCGGATTCGACTGCTTCGGTTTATGTGGTTCCGGATTCTTTTGCTTCCGAGTTGATGCAGGCGCGCTGGATCGATTTTGGCGGCATGCCGATGTTGAGCGTTCATGAAACGCCGTTTTATGGCCTGCATGGCTGGCTGAAAAGGGCCGAGGATATTGTGTTGAGCAGTTTGATACTGCTGCTGATCTCTCCCCTGATGTTGGGGATTGCAGTGGCAGTCAAGGCGACCTCACCCGGCAATGTGCTTTTCAAACAGCGGCGTTACGGGTTGAATGGTGCCGTGGTTGAGGTGTGGAAGTTCCGCTCCATGACAGTTTGCGAAGACGGTGAGCATCTGCAACAGGCAAAGAAAGGCGATGCGCGCATCACGCCTTTGGGTGCAATTTTGCGCAGAACTTCGCTGGATGAGTTGCCGCAATTCTTTAATGTTTTACAGGGCTCCATGTCGGTCGTCGGGCCGCGCCCGCATGCAGTAACGCATAACGAACAGTACCGTCAGCTCATCAAGGGCTATATGCTTCGCCACAAGGTCAAACCGGGAATTACCGGATGGGCGCAGATCAATGGTTGGCGCGGCGAGACCGATACCCTGGACAAGATGAAGAAGCGCGTGGAATTTGATATGGCATATATCCAGAACTGGACATTGTGGTTTGATCTGAAGATTGTATTTCACACAATGTTTCGCGGCTTCGTAGGCAAGAACGCGTATTGATAAATAGCCTTCATTAAAACGATCCACAAAAAAGGCGACCGGAGGTCGCCTTTTTTATTCCACCTTAAACCATCCTTGTTCCACCCACTTCCGCGCATTCCGGAATAGGCGCTGGTTATGACTGCCTAACGAATCCCGGACAAATTCAGGCGCCGTCTGGCCATGTTGTATTCGTTGAACTCCACCACGCCTGTGTCAACAGATTTCCTGAAATACTCCCTGGCGGTTATCTTGTCTCCGTCAATCAAGGCCTTCTCTCCGGCGTAATAGTAGAGTTCGCACAAGCGGGATGGGTCACGCGTGTCATTCTTGGCGGCTTGCAGCGCTTGCTCGAAATTTCCGGTTCCCATAAATAGCTGCAGCAGCGGATAGGGCCAGGTCGGCGCCGGACCGGCAGGCAGATAGGGACGCGCTGCCGTACTGCCGTCTTCACCCAGCCTGCGTGCCACAAGGTATAGCCAGAGGGTGTGATAGGACTTTTCCGCTTCCGCAGGATCGTTCAGCAATTTCAGTGTATTTTCGCGTGCTGCCGCGTAATTCCCGTTGAAATAATTCGTGAACACTTTCACATCGTAGGGCGAAGGATCCGAGGGCGATAACTCCAGGGCCTTGTCCAGATATTGTGTTGCCAGCGCATCGTCCATTCTTGCAAAGGCATTCGCGGCGGCGTCTACATAACTCTTCGGATCCGCAGGCGCCAGGCGTATTGACTCCTCGAAGTCGCCTGCGGCCGCATTAACCAGTCCCAAATGATCGTATTGAACACCTCGCTGCCTGAGTGTCTGTGCGCGCAAGAAAGGATTCAGGTGACCGCTATTCAGTTGTGCCGTCAGGGTGATGCTGCGAAAATAAGCCGAGTACTGCGCTTTTGTCCTGATCTTGTCTCTCAGCTTGCCTGCACGCTCGTCCTCATCAGCCTCCTTCAGATCTTTCTTCAACCTCTCCATCTGGTCCAGCCTGATCGAGGGCGCAGAGATGCTGACCACAAAGCGCGATTTCAGTTTCTGCAGCCTCTCCGTATATGAAGGCCAGTCGGATACCGCGATCGCATCCTTAAGCACATTCATCGAAGCGCTGATCTTCGTACTGCGCGGATAATTATCGTATGTGACATTGAAGGCAAAATTTCTGTCCCCATCATCGAACCGAGACGAACTCGAGGTCGTTGAAACATCTTCCGGATATTCGATGTAGATGGTGTGCCGGTGTATTCCGGGCAGTGCGAGCTTTAGTGGCAGTCGGCGCGCCACTTCGTCCGGATGTCGCACGGCTTGCAAAACAGCCCACAGGCCAACTTCACTGAGAAGATAGCGGCTGTCCTGCAGGGTCCAGAATTTTGGTACCTCAAACTGTTGCACGACCGTGATGGCATTCCTTCCCGGTACCTCAACCAGTTTGAGCGCAGCCAAGCTTTTTATCCCCGGATAGTATCGTGCGTAGTCAGAGGAAAACTCTTTCTCCAGTTGGGAGAGCGGCTGAGTGGATACCGCATGGCGCAGATATTCGGCCAGGTCTCCAAAGTAAGTGATCCTGGATTCCAGGGTGGGATCGTTGACGAATTTGGTGATCCTGAACGTCTCTTCAACCGATATGCGCGCTTCTGTTGCATACCCGGGAAGAACGTCGAGAGCCACAGAACCTTTACCCAGCACCAGCCCCTTGTCCAGGCCCCTCGCCTGGCGATCAAGCAATGTGCCAGTCTGCAGCGTTCGCGTTCCATCCAACCAGTAGGTCTGCCCGTTCAGTTTCGCCCGGACAATGACGTGATCAAAAGCCAGCGGGCTAGCCAGCACCGAGTCGACCTGACCCCTGAGCCGCGAGGATACCAATACCGGATCCGCCTCGATATCAAGATCGCGAAGCAGCCCAACCAGCAACGAGGCCTTGTCTTTGCAATCACCGAAGCGTTGTTCGATCACTTTCACCGGTGCGGCGGGGTGATGGCTGTTCGCGCCCATTTCCAAACCGAAATAACGCACTTCATTTTGAACGAAATCCAGAGCCATGCGTAAACGCTCTTCCTGGTTGTGTGCCGACCTGCGTATGGCTTCAGCACGCTGATGCACTGCTGGTGCTGGAGATGAAAGCGCATCCGCAAACAGTTTCGCGCCCCAGTTTGCGACTTCGCCCCAATCCGAAAATTCGCTCAAATGAACCTGATCCGCCAGATATGCACTTGCGGTGGTGTTCGGATCAAAGTTGAACTGCGGTACATTGAGGCGGGTGAAGGTAACTTCATGCAGCCCGCCTTTCTCGCCTTTCGTTATCACGACATCCGGTCCGGCGGTATATTTGATGTGCCTTTCGGGTGACGACAGTACACGCAACCGATATTGCGCAACCGGCCCCGTCTCGGCCATCAACCATGTGGTGTACACCAATTTCCCGTTAAATACCGGGTTGGCACCACGAATCGTATACGCGTACTCCACGCGATCCCCGACCCTCACATCATCCAGCATGGCCGATGCAGTAACTTGCCCGTCGTAGATGCGATATTCAAGTTGCGTCTCACGATGCAACATGGAGATCGCGGCCTTGTTCAACTTGTCGATAAAACGATTGCCGCGCCAAATACCCAGCCGGTGAAAAGCCAGGCTCTGGTAGGCCGGATCAAATTCTGCCAGTACCTGAGCGGCCGGGGCGAGCCCTGCCGGCGCTGACACCACGCGCATCGAATGCCGAAAATATTCCGTACTGTTCTTGTCGGCCCTGACCTGCTCATCGATAAAGGCAAAATACAAGGCTGCATTTTGCGGATGATCTTTTGCTTCTTCGTTGATCGAGCCTACCCATGACGGCAGTGGTTCGATGCGATAACTGAACCCGCCACTTTTGATCAGGGTTCCTTTTTCGCTGTGCTCAGGAGCGCCCGGCTCCCGGGACTGCGCATTCGCACTGCCCGGCATGGGCAAAAAACAGAAAGCCGCCAGTACGGCGGCGATCATCAAGTTGGCTGGGCGGAGATTTTCTTTCATAAGACAAATTCGCTATATTTTATAGAGTGTGATTCTGAAGACGGCGGAATTCAAGACCCGAAGCAAACGCAGAAAGTGTTAACCCCAATCACTTCCGCGAAATCTGGAAGTTGCGCAACCACACGCTGTTCCCCTTGCCATTCTAACCAGAATTTTAGCACGGCACGGAACACGTACTCCGAGGGGCTTCACGAGCTCAATGCAGCAGTGAGCTTTGCGTAGTTGATCGGTTTGTGCAGTACCGGCCAGGGCAGGCCTGCAATGCCTTCGATGAATGTCGATGAAGTCTCACCCGTCACGATAACGCCCTTGATGGGGGTACCCGCCCTGCGCTGCATCTCTTGCAGGAATTGGGCGCCGGTGAGTTTCTTGCCCAGTGAATAATCCGCCACAAAATAGTCGGCAACGATGTCGCCATGTTGTAGAGCCTCTTCGGCATTCGGGAAGTGCTGCACCTCCGCGCCCACTCCCTCCAGCATACAAACCAACCCGTCCGCCACCAGCCAATCGTCCTCCAGAACGACGAAGCGTTTGCCGTCGAACACGCCTTTGTCCGTCACTTCGTCCGCGTTCTCCGGTTCGGAAAAATGTTCGACCATCTGTTGATCCAGATCGAGCGGAAGGGTGAATTCGAATACCGAACCGCGCCCCACTTCCGAATGGCAGTTGATCTTGCCGCCCAGCAAGGCGATGGCACGCTGGCCGATAGAGAGGCCCAGCCCCAAGCCGGCCTCGCGGTTGCGGTGCGGATTGTCGACCTGGTAGAACTCGTCGAATATCTTGTTGATGTTGTCTTCTGCGATACCGCAGCCGGTATCCCATACTTGCAGCAGGACACGATCCCCACGCTGCCGGGCAGCCACCAGTATGCCTCCCCAATAGGTGTATTTGATGGCATTTGTGACCAGGTTCATCACGACCGATTGCAGCAAGCCGATATCGGTGCGGACGATCAACGGACTGCGCAAGGGAAAGAAAACACGGAAGGCCAATCCCCGTTTACGCGCGTTATCGGCGAAGTTCTGTTCCAGCCAGCTGAATAATTCGAGCAGGTTGAATGAAACAATTTGCGGTTTGACCAGTCCCGCATCGAATCTGGAGATATCCAACAAGCGCTCCAGCAGTCCGGAAAACACCGCCATGGACTGGTCGAGCCTGGTGATCAGTTCATACTGGCGCGGGCTAGGCTGCGTATATTTCAGGGCCTCCACAAACAGGTTTGCTGCCGCGACCGGCTGTCGCAAATCATGCCCCGCAGCTGCAAGGAAGCGGGTCTTGGCCAGTTCTTTTTCCTCCAGCTGCCGCACCGAGCTGCGCATGGCTTCTTCCAGGGCGACCCGCTCGGTGATGTCGGAAACGATAGCGAGGGCGGAGCGCCTGCCGTCCCACTCGGTGGTGCTGGTGTTCAGTTCCCACCGCCGTATGGTTCCGTCCCTGCGAATCATCCGGACGATAAACACCGCCTGAACGTCCTCGCCCCGCATGCGTCTGCGGTGAAGATCAACCGCCCAGGCGCGGTCTTCCTCATGAATGAGGTGCATAAAGGGCTTTTCCAGTAGATCGCCAGCCGGATAGCCGAGCAGATTGGTCATCGCCTGATTCACGTATTTGACCAGATCATCTTGCAGCACGGTAATCCCGAGCGGCAGCTTCTCTGCAAAAGTGCGATAACGCTCCTCGGACAACTGCAGCGCAACCTCGAAGCGCAGGCGTTCACTAATATCACTGGCCAGCGACATCACCAATTTCTGCTCGTTGAGCATAATGCTGGAGAGGCGCACTTCGACCGGGAAGACGCTGCCGTCCTTGCGGCGATGAGTGTCGGTGAAGGTTGTTGGCATGCCGGATTCAAGCTGTTCCCATGTGTGGCCGGCAGTGGCAAAATCGAAGTTCTGTACAAAATCCCAGACACCCATCTGGAGCAGTTCATCCCTGCTGTAACCCAAGGACTCACAGGCTTGCCGGTTGACTTCCAGCAGGTTGCCATCCATGTCATGTACCACCAATGCGTTGCCCGCCTGCTCGATCAATGTTTGATAACGTGATTCGGCCTGGTGAGCACGGCGCTGGGCCTCTTTTTGCGCGGTGTTGTCGTAACACAGTCCAATCATGCTCACCGTCTTGCCAAGTTCATTGCGCGTGGAGTTGCCGAGGGAGACGATGTACTTGAGTTGCCCATCCGGCATCGAGATGCGATATTCACTGAAAAGGGGAGTGCCGTTGCGGAACGACTTGGTCACTTCCGCCTCGGCCTTTTCACGATCTGCAGGGTAAATGATGTCGCGCCAAGTGCCGAATGAGGCAGTCGAGGTATTCGGATCAAGGCCAAACAGCAAATATAGCTCGTCGGTCCAGATCATCTGTTCTTTCGAAATTTGCCATTCCCAGATGCCTGCCTGAGCCGCGCGTTGTGCCACTTTCAGTTGATCATTGGCCCGTTTCAGGCTCTCCATCAGTTCGATATTTTCGAACTGGCGACGTATTGACAGCTCCAGGTTCTTGCTCTGGTCGCGCCCGGCTTTCGCAACAAAGAGCAAAAACAGGCCGAGCATGACCGCCAGCAGGGAGTAGTCCCGATCTTGCCGAAGAAGCAGACTGGACATGACTGGCAGAATGAGCAGAACGACATAGCTTTGCTGCGCCAGCAGGAATGACTGGTTGCTGGCCACGGCGCCGGCGGCCATCCCGACTATGACGCACAACAGGATGGCCTGCATCACGGGACTGTCGGGGATGAACATGAAGAATCCGGCGCTTCCCCAGAAGGCACCAACCAGGCCGAACGACCACAGAAACTGCTTTTGCCAGTGCCTGCATTCTTCGCTGCTGCGTATTTTTTTCGGGAAGCGCAGCCAATGTAGCGTCTCCTGCGCATGGATGAGATAGAGCGCAACCAGCCAAGACAGCAGTATGCTGTGATCCAGCCGGGCCCACATCAGCCAGACCAGAAGCGCCTCCAGCACCGTATTCGTAACGATCAGGAAGGGTAACTCCGCGATCAGCGCATTCAACTGCTCTGCGCGAATGCGGAGATTCTCTTGCGAGATATCCAGTCCCAGTCTTCTCTTCAGCTTATCGAACATTCATTGGCTCTCTTCACTGAAAACAACGGCAGACCCGCCAGCCTACACACAACAAAAAGGCGACACATGGTCGCCTTTCGTTTCCTGTCGATACTACCCCACCCACTTCCGCGCATTCTGGAACATGCGCAGCCACGCACCGTTCTCTTTCCACTCGCTTGGGTACCACGAGTTCTGCACCGCCCGGAACACGCGCTCGGGGTGCGGCATCATGATGCTGAAGCGCCCATCCGGCGTGGTGAGTCCGGTGATGCCTTGCGGCGAGCCGTTGGGGTTGAGCGGATAGGTGGTCGTCGGTTTGCCGTAGTGGTCGACATAGCGCAGCGTAACCAGCGGTTGGGCGGCATGCAGGCGTTTGGTGCCGCCGAAATCGGCATAGCCTTCGCCGTGCGCCACAACGATGGGCATACGACTGCCGGCCATGCCCTGTAACAGGATGGAAGGCGACTGCTGCACTTCCACCATGACGAAGCGCGCTTCGAATTGTTCCGACTGGTTGCGCGCGAAGTGCGCCCAGTTTTCCGCACCGGGAACGATCTCGTGCAGATTGCTCATCATCTGGCAGCCGTTGCACACGCCCAACGCGAAGGTATCGTTGCGCTGGAAGAAGGCTTCGAATTCGTCGCGCGCCCTGGGATTGAACAGGATGGATTTCGCCCAGCCCTCACCCGCGCCAAGCACGTCGCCATAGGAAAATCCGCCGCAAGCCACAAAGCCTTTGAAATCGGAAAGCGCGACACGTCCGCTGATAATGTCGCTCATGTGCACGTCCACCGCGGCAAAGCCGGCACGGTCGAAGGCGGCGGCCATTTCGACATGGCCGTTCACACCCTGCTCGCGCAGGATGGCCATTTTTGGGCGGGACTTCAGCAATGCGGGTGCAACGTTCTCGTTGAGGTCGTAGGTGAGTTTGGAGTGCAACCCCGCATCCTGTGCATCCAGCGTGCGGTCGTATTCCTGCTGTGCACAGACAGGATTGTCGCGCAGTTTCTGCAATTGGTATGTCGTCTCGGACCAGATGCGACGCAACGTAATCGCGTTCTCACTGAACAGCTGCGTCTTGCCGCGCGAGATGGTGATGGTACCGCTGGTATTGAGGCGCGCCACTTCATGCACACTGGAAAGACCCGCGTCATCGCACTGCACAAAGATGTCGGCCAGATCGGCGCGGCGCACTTGCACCAACGCGCCGAGTTCTTCGTTGAACAGAATACCGAGGTCGTCGCCCTTGCATTCGTCCAGGCGAATATCCAGGCCGATGTGCGAAGCAAAGGTCATCTCGCACAATGCCGCCAGCATGCCGCCGTCGGATCGGTCATGGTAGGCCAACAGCTTGCCGCTCGCATTGAAGTGCTGGATGAGGTTGAAGAAAGCCTTGAGCTTTTTGGCGCTGTCCACATCCGGCGCCACATCGCCCATTTGTTTGTATACCTGCGCCAGCGCCGAACCACCGAGGCGGTTCTTGCCGCAGCCCAAGTCAAACAACAGCACCACGGTGTCGGTATCGGCCACGAGTTGCGGGGTGAGCGTCTTGCGTGCATCGCTGCATGGCGCGAAGGCGGTGACAATAAGCGACAATGGCGCGGTAACGGCCTTGCTCTGCTCGCCCTCTTTCCATGTGGTCTTCATGCTCATGGAATCCTTGCCCACCGGGATGCTGATGCCCAGTTGCGGGCACAGTTCCATACCTACGGCGGCAACGGTGTCGAACAGCGCGGCGTCTTCGCCGTGGTGCCCGGCAGCAGCCATCCAGTTGGCGGAGAGTTTGATATCGCCGATTTTTTCAATGCGGGCCGCGGCAATGTTGGTGATCGCTTCGCCGATCGCCATGCGCCCGGATGCCGGTGCATTGAGCACGGCGATAGGAGTGCGTTCGCCTAGCGCGAAAGCTTCGGCCAAATTGGTGCTGTAGCCCATCAGCGTGACTGCCACATCGGCCACCGGCACTTGCCACGGACCGACCATCTGGTCGCGCGCAGTCAGGCCGCCCACGGTGCGGTCGCCGATTGAAATCAGGAAGGTCTTGTCGGCAACGCTAGGCAGGCGCAGCACGCGGGCTATGGCATCCTTCAGCACGATGTTGCTGGTGTCGAACTTTTGCGGCGTGAACTTTTCGCGCTTTACATTGCGCGTCATCTTGGGCGGCTTGCCCAGCAGCACGGACAGCGGCATATCCACCGCGTTGTTACCGAATTCTTCATCGTGCACGATGAGCTGGTCTTCGTTGATGGCATGACCCAGCACCGAGAACGGGCAACGCTCACGGTCACACAGTTCCTTGAATTCCATGACGCGCTCAAACGGGATCGCCAGCACATAACGCTCCTGCGCTTCGTTGCTCCATATCTGCATGGGCGACATGCCGCGCTCCTCGGACGGCACTGAGCGCAATTCAAACTTCGCGCCCTTGCCTCCGCCATGCACCAGTTCCGGCAAGGCATTGGAGATGCCGCCCGCACCGACGTCGTGGATGGAAAGGATGGGGTTCTTGTCACCCATTTGCCAGCAACGGTCGATCACCTCCTGCGCGCGCCGCTGCATCTCGGGATTGCCGCGCTGCACGGAATCGAAGTCCAGGTTTTCCGCATTAGCGCCGGTATCCATGCTGGAGGCCGCACCGCCGCCCAGGCCGATCAGCATGCCAGGGCCGCCGAGCTGGATCAGTACCGCGCCTTCCGGCAGATCATGCTTGTGTGTGTGTTCGGCCTTGATATTGCCGACACCGCCCGCCAGCATGATGGGCTTGTGGTAGCCGCGAACTTCGCCGTTCACTTGTTCTTCAAAGGTGCGGAAGTAGCCAGTAAGATTGGGGCGACCGAATTCATTGTTAAACGCGGCGCCGCCGAGCGGGCCGTCAATCATGATCTGCAATGGCGTGGCGATGCGTCCCGGCTTGCCGTAGGGATTGGTTTCCCACGGCTGCTCAAATCCCGGAATGTTCAGGTTGGAAACCGAGAACCCGGTCAGGCCCGCCTTGGGCTTGGAACCGGTGCCGGTGGCACCCTCGTCACGGATCTCGCCGCCGCTGCCGGTGGCCGCGCCTGCGAACGGCGCAATGGCGGTCGGGTGGTTGTGCGTCTCCACCTTCATCAGGGTGTGGGTAAGCTCGCGGCTGTAGGCATAGGCGCCATCCTTGCGCGGATAGAAGCGATCGATCTCGGTGCCTTCGATGACGGAGGAGTTGTCGGAGTAGGCCACCACCGTACCTTCCGGATGCAGCTTGTGGGTGTTGCGTATCATGCCGAACAGGGAAATGACCTGCTGTTCGTCGTCGATGATCCAGTCGGCGTTGAAAATCTTGTGGCGGCAGTGCTCGGAGTTGGCCTGTGCAAACATCATCAGTTCGACATCGGTGGGATTACGCTTCAGCTTGGTGAAGTTTTCCACCAGGTAGTCGATCTCATCGGCAGATAGCGCCAGGCCCAGTTCTCGGTTGGCGGCTTCCAGTGCAACGTTGCCGCCGGCGAGGATATCCACAGTGGAAAGGGGCTGCGGGGTACCGTGCGTAAATATCCTTTCCATAACGCCGGTGACTTCGGCGATCACCGATTCGGTCATGCGGTCGTGCAACAGCGGCAACACGGATTTCTTTTCGGCATCGCCAAGGTGTTTGCCGTTCCTGTTCTTCAGGTAATACATCACGCCGCGTTCGATGCGTGTCACTTGCGGCAGCGCGCAATGGCGGGCGATGTCGGTGGCCTTGGACGACCAGGGCGAAATGGTTCCCAGGCGCGGCACTACCAGCAGGGTCTGCGCCGAGCTGGCGCTCTCAGGCTCTCCGGCACCCTTGTCCAATCCTAGCAAACGGTCCAGCAGGACGGCTTGTTCAGGTGATAATTCGGAAGAAAGCTCGGTGAAGTAGATGTGGCGGGTATCTTCGAGGGATACGCCGGACTTGGTGGCGGCCAGCGCGGTGCGCAGCTTATCGAGGCGGAAGGCGGAAAGAGCGGATTTACCTATCGAGGTACGGAACATGACTCGGTCACTTTGCGGCGTTGAGAACAGGATGCAATTATAATGCAGCCGACCTCACAAACTCAGGGAAAACATATGCCAGTTGCCCGTCCCGCACCCATCACCCGCAAGCAAGTCGCCGCCTATCTCAAGCCGCGCCCCAAAGACAGCCACAAAGGCCTGTTCGGCACAGTCACGGTCATAGGCGGCAGCGCGGGCATGGTAGGCGCCGCGCTGCTGGCCGGGCGCGCCGCGCTCAAAATGGGGGCCGGTTGCGTGCATGTCGGCATGCTGGCAGACAATGCGCCTGTGGTGGATGTGACGCAGCCGGAACTGATGCTGCACGCGGCCAGCGACGCACTGAAATCGACCAAACCGAGTGTTCTGATAGTTGGATGCGGGCTGGGGAAAAGCCTGCCCGCGCAGAAACTGCTGTATGACGCGCTGCTGCTGGATGTGGCCCTGGTACTGGATGCCGATGCGCTCAATATCATTGCGATGCGCCCCGACCTGCGCGCCATGCTGCATACCCGCAGTGCCCCGACGGTATTCACTCCACATCCCGGCGAGGCCGCGCACTTGCTGGCCTGCAGCACGGAAGAAGTGCAGAAAGACCGCGCAAAAGCGGCACTTGAGCTGGCCCTGCATCTGAACGGCAGCGTGGTACTGAAAGGCGCCGGCAGTCTTTGTGTTACGAGCGATGGCAAGCTGCATATCAACCATACCGGCAATCCCGGCATGAGCTCCGCGGGCATGGGCGATGTATTGAGCGGCATGATCGCCGCGTTTATCGCCCAGGGATTGAGCGCGGACGAAGCGCTATTGCTCGGCGTATATCTGCACGGAGCCGCGGGCGATGAGTTGGCGCATCAACAGGCCACGCTGGGCATGAGCGCAACCGAGGTGACCGAATGGGCGCGCTGGCTGCTGAACCGGTGGATGCCCAAGTGAGAACCATAACCGGATGAAGATAACCGCCCAGCCGGACTATAATTACGCCCTATGACCAGCATCTTCTACCGCTATCTGATGATCGTCGTGGCCTGCGTTTCGCTGCTGATCGGGCTGCAGATACCCAATTTCGTCGACCAGTACCAGAAACGCGTGGATGCGCACCTGCGCGAGGTGAGCGTCAACCTGCAACCGTTCCAGGACATCGCCGCCAAGTATTTCAGCGGCGACATGAACAAGCTCATTGAACTGCACCGTGCCAGCAGCGAGAAAGCCTTTCAGGAAGAAGGGGCGGCCATCGAGAAAATGGTCGCGCGCAAGCTGCGCTTCGAAACTGACCTGGCCGCGCTGAACACCAGCCTGCCGCTGAAGGCGCTGCATGTGCTGTTTCATGGCGACAAAGAGATACTGGATGAGGCGCTGGGTCAATACAGCTATGCCGTGCCGTTGAACCAGGATGCGCTGGTATTTGGCGCATGCGTAGCAATTGCCATATTGCTGCTGGTGGAGTTGCTATTCGCTCTGGCGCGCATCGCCAGCAAAAAGTACACCCGTTCAGCCAATACCTCTACACCAACTCAAGCCTGATGACCTACCCCATCGATATCAGCGAAGAAGCTGGCGTCCGCTTTTTGCATTTTGGTTCGCTGTGGATACAAGGCGCCATGCGCATTGCGCGCCCCTGGCATCTGGAGCTCGACTACACCAAAGAAATGATGGCCAGCCTGCTGATGCGCGACGACTCGCATTTCCCGCGCAAAGTGTTGCTCATCGGCCTAGGGGCGGCGTCGCTGACCAAATTCCTGTACCGCAACTTCCCGCTGGCCAAACTGACCGTGGTGGAGATAGAACCGCGCGTGGTGGCGGCTGCACGCCAGTTCTTCAAGCTGCCGGACGATCCGAAACGCCTGAACATCGTGATCGCGGATGGCGCGCAGTTCATCGCTGAAAATGACAAGAGTTACGACCTGATCCTGGTGGACGGTTTCGATGAAGATGCGCGCCCCGGCGAACTGGATACGCTGCCGTTTTACCAGATGTGCCGTGCGCGTTTGAACGACAACGGCGTCATGGCAGTAAACCTGCTGGGACGCAGCCGCGGTTATGCGGCCAGCCTGCAACGTTTGCGCGACGCCTTCGACACACGTGCGCTGGCCTTCCCTTCCTGCGAAAGCGGCAACGTGATCGCGCTGGCCGCGACGGGGGCGCACATCCGCACCGCGCTGGACGATCTCAAGGAACAGGCTGAAAACCTGAAAGCAGAAACGGGATTGAACCTGTTGCCTACCCTCACGCGCATCGAACAATCGCAAACTTGTCCGGGAGGCGTGTTTTATCTTTGAAACAAAAAGGGCGGATACTGCGATTCGTCCGCGAATAGGTTTAGAATGCGAGGTGGAGGAGGATTATTCAAATTACAAGTTCGATTGCACTAGCCGATTAACTTTATTTTTGAAAGGTAAGCATCATGGCTACATCCAAATCTACTACTGCAAAGAAACCCGCAGCCAAGAAGACGACCGTCACCAGTAAGACAACCACCAAGACCGCAACAACAAAAAAACCCGCAACAACTGTCAAGAAGCCCGCAGCCAAGGTCAGCAAGCCAGTTGCACCGGTAGCCGCAAAGAAACCGGCCGCACCCGCCAAAACCGCTCCGGCCAAAGCACCGAACGCACCTACACCCGAGCAACGTTACAAGATGGTTCAAGACGCAGCCTATTTCATCGCCGAAAAGAACGGCTTCAAGGCGGGTTCGATGGACTACTGGATTGCGGCTGAAGCCGAGATTACGGCAGTGCTGTCCGGCAAAAAGAAATAGCGCCTATTTTTTCGGGCCGGTCGTTCCGGTCTCGACGACATAGCGCACATAGGGCAGGTCCAAACCCTCTGCTGTGATCACGCCGAGCAACTGATTGGCGTGTTTATCGTCGAGTATGAATTCGACCTGTACCGGCAAGTCCCCGGCCAGTTCGAAGAAGTTGTCCTCATGAAGATGTCCGTGCCGTCCATATCCTGCGACGGCGCGGAACACGGAGCCTCCCGGCACGCCCAGCGACTTGGCTTTTTCCAGCAGCCATTCCTGCAGCAGTTTGCCGTGATGATGATGTTTTTCGGTCAGATAGAATTTCAGATAGATGCCTTGCATATCAACCCCCCGCTTGTATCCATTTGAACGTCTGCATCCCCACCACAGTCATCAGCAGTGAGCCTCCAAGGTGCGCCGCAATGATGGCCGTGCCCCAGGCATATTGCCCGCGTATCAGCAGCGAGACAGTCTCGGCCGAGAAAGTGGAAAAGGTGGTGAGTCCTCCAAGAAACCCGGTGATGATGAACAGGCGCCATTCCGGCGACAGGCCGGGGTGCTGCATGAAGAACGCCACCGAGAATCCGACCAGATAGCCGCCGATAAGGTTGGCCGCCAGCGTGCCCATGGGCAGTTCGGCCACTGACGGGTTGAGCCACAGGCCCAAACCCCAGCGCAGCCATGCACCGATGGCAGCACCCAGACCGATCGCAAAGAAGGCATAGAAAGTCATGATTCAAATTGTAGCAGGCGGAACGACGCCGCGCAGCTTGAAGCAGCGCATGTTGGGCGAACCGTCCAGTTCGTATTCGTTGAACTCGCGGCACGGGGTGGGACGGTTTTCGTAGATGGCACAGGAAACTTCCTTGCCGACCTCGCCGCGCAGCGCGACGCAACGCGGCGGATAGTTGTTGGTGCCTTTCATGCACAGCAGGTGCTGGTGCACCTGTTCGGTAAGTTCCTGGGGAACGAAGCCGTCCGGCGCCTCGTTGGATTCGCCCCAGTAGAACGAGACACGGAAATAGGCGCAGCAGGCGCCGCAGGTTAGACAGGGATTGGGTTCGCTCATAAATTTTTTGTCCGTTCGTCCCGAGTAGGTGCGAAGCATCGTATCGAGGGATGCTCTTCACCGACCTTGATGGTTCGTTACGGCCTGCGGCCTACTCACCACGAACGGTCTGGTGTTAAATTACCTCTCCCCACAAATCATGTTCGTCGGAGTCGGTTATCTTCACCATGACGAACTCGCCCACTTCCAGGTCTTCGCCGTTGATGTAGACCAGCCCGTCGATCTCCGGCGCATCGGCAGCACTGCGCGCGACCGAACCTTCGTCGTCAACATCTTCCACCAGCACCTGCATGGTTTTGCCAACTTTTGTCGCCAGCTTCTCGGCGCTGATTTCTTCCTGCAGGTACATCAGGCGCGCAAGGCGGTCTTCCTGTTCGTGCGGATCAATATGGTCCGGTAGCGCATTTGCCGCCGCTCCTTCAATGGGTGAATACTTGAATGCGCCGACGCGGTCCAGTTGGGCCGCTTCGATAAAGTCGAGCAACTCTTCAAACTCTTCTTCCGTCTCGCCGGGGAAGCCGACAATGAAGGTACTGCGCAGCGTGATGTCCGGGCAAATCTTGCGCCAATCCTGGATGCGCTTGAGCACGTTCTCGCTGCTGGCCGGGCGTTTCATCAATTTGAGGATACGTTCATTGGCATGCTGGAACGGGATATCGAGGTACGGCAATATCTTGCCTTCCGCCATCAACGGAATCACTTCGTCCACGCTCGGATAAGGATAGACGTAATGCAATCGCGTCCACACGCCCAGACTGCCCAATGCACCTGCCAGTTCGCTCATGCGCGTCTTCAGTGGCTTGCCGCCCCAGAAGCCGGTGCGGTATTTAACGTCGACGCCATAGGCCGCGGTATCTTGCGAGATGACCAGCAGTTCCTTAACGCCGGATGCTACCAACTTCTCGGCTTCCAGCATCACATCGCCCACGGGGCGGCTCACCAGATCACCGCGCAGTGCGGGAATGATGCAGAAGCTGCAGCGATGGTTGCAGCCCTCGGAGATTTTCAGGTAGGCAAAATGCTGCGGCGTGAGGCGCACGCCTTGCGGCGGCACCAGGTCGGTATAGGGAGAGTGCAGCCGGGGCAGATGCTCGTGCACGGCATCCATCACTTCATCGGTGGCATGCGGGCCGGTAACGGCAAGCACCCGGGGATGTGTCATCTTCACGATGTCGCCCTTGGCGCCGAGGCAGCCGGTGACGATGACCCTGCCGTTCTCGTGCAGCGCCTCGCCGATGGCCTCCAGCGATTCAGCCACCGCGCTGTCGATGAAGCCGCAGGTATTGACCACCACGAGGTCGGCCTCCTGGTAGCTGGGCGTGATTTCGTATCCCTCGGCCTGCATGCGGGTGAGGATGAGTTCGGAATCGGACGTGGCCTTGGGACAGCCCAGCGAAACAAAACCTATTTTGGGTGATGCTTTATTCATTGTTCATGCTTTCAATACGTTCGTTGCTTCGTTTCGTTCCAATGCCTCGTCTATCAGAGACAAGGGATCTTCAATTGGTTCCAGATGTGTGGTCAGATTGCTGAACGGTACTACTGTCCGGATGTCGGTCTCAATCTGTTCCACCACATCATGCCCGCGCTGCACTGTCCACTCGCCGGGAACCAGCACGTGTAAAGTGATGAATGCCTGTCTGCCTGCCTGGCGGGTGCGCAGCGCATGAAAATCCAGCCCCTGCTTGCGGTAGTTCGCCAACACCGATTCGATCGCTTCGAGCTGATCCTCGGGCAGTGCTTCGTCCATCAGACCGGAGGCGGAACGATGCAGCAACTGCCAGCCCGTCCACACGATATTCAGCGCCACCAGCAAGGCGATCAGCGGATCCAGCCACAGCCAGCCACTGACCCATACCAGACCGACAGCGATGATAACGCCGACGGAAGTCCAGACGTCGGTCATCAGGTGTTTCGCATCAGCTTCCAGCGTGATCGAGTTGAATTCGCGCCCTGCCTTGAGCAGTTCGCGTGCGGCAAACAGATTGATGAGCGACGCGACGACCGATACCAGCAGGCCTGCTCCAACATCCTCCAGCGCTTGCGGATGTAACATCCGAACGATTGCGGTGTAGCCGATGCTGAATGCAGCCACCAGGATGAGGAACCCTTCGAATGCACTGGAGAAATATTCTGCCTTGCCGTGACCGTAGGCATGACGATCATCGGCAGGTGTTCCCGCCAGCGACAACATCGCCAATGCCATCAGCGCACCGGCCAGGTTAACGAACGATTCCAGCGCATCGGACAGCAAGCCGACCGAGCCGGTCAACCACCAGGCGATTCCCTTGAGCAGGATAGTGACGATGGCTGCAGAAATGGACAGCCACGCGTAACGCTTCAGATTCCCGGTCATCATTTAGCTGATCGTCCTCACTCAGCGACGAAGTAACCGAGCCCGCCGACCGTGCAGATTCCAAAAACAATCAAGGATACCTGTTGCACGGTATCTTTCATCTGGGTGCGCTTGTGCAGGCCGGGAATCAGGTCGGCCACGGCAACATAGATCATGCTGGATGCTGCAAGGGCCAGTAGATACGGCGTGAAGCCCTGCGTGCCCTGCAAAGCGAAATAGGAAATGGTGCCGCCGACCAGCGTGGCAAAGCTGGAGATCAGGTTGAGCTGGAACGCGCGCAACTTGCTGTAGCCGGAATGCAGCAGAATGGCAAAGTCGCCGACTTCCTGCGGAATTTCGTGCGCAATGATCGCCACGGCAGTGGCCAGGCCGAGATGCAGGTCGGTCAGGAAAGCGGCAGCGATGATGATGCCGTCAACAAAATTGTGGAAAGTGTCGCCCACGATAACCATGGTACCGCTGCGTCCGTGGTCGGTCGGGCTATGTTCGTGCGGTTCGTGTACTTCGCAATGGTCGCTGTGGCAGTGACGCCAGATCAGCACTTTCTCCAACGTGAAGAACAGCAGGATGCCGAGCAATACCGTTCCGCTCACTGCGGCCACATTGGGAGTCAGACGGATCGCCTCGGGCAGGATGTCCAGAAAGACCGCACCCAGCAGAGCGCCGATGGCGTAGCTCACCAGCATGCCTATCCACCGGGTGTTTGCATTGAGTGCAAATACTGCAGCAGCCAGCACGCTCAGGAAGCCGCCCAGAAAGCTCGCAGAGATGATCCACGCAAAGATACTCATGCCAAAACCATATTAGAGACAGGGCGGGAATTATACCCAAGGGCTCCTCTAATAATCCAAATTTCGTCGCAATACTGCGTTGCTCACAAAAAATTACTCCTTACATATCACACATATGCCGCGTCGCAATTTTTTGCTCGCGCCTTGTCTTGCTTAGAACTTTGAATTATTAGAGGCGCCCCCAAGTATCATCACTTGCCGGTGCCGAACTCTGCCTCCTTGTTGTAGTACCTGAAACATTCGCGCAGACGCTTGGTTGCTTCAGGCGACAACTGCCCGAACGCAACACCGCAAACATGCTTGTCCCCCTCTTTGCGCTGCCACCCTATCTTGCCCTGTAACTTGACCGGCTGCTGGGCCTGGTATTCCTTGACATCCTCCTGCGGCAGAAAAAGCTCCATCTCGATCGGCTTGCTCTTGTCCAGTTCTTTGCCCATCATCAAACGAATGCCCGCCATGCTGAAATCCAGACTTGTGCATTCCAAATCGATATCCCCCTGCGCCACATGCACCAGCAGCCGGTTTGAGGCACGCGGGAAAGAGCGCTTCTCATGTTGTGCCGTTTCGACAACTTTTGAATGATCAAAGGTGAAATCCGCCATCAACTGATTCAGCTTGCCGGTGACTTTATGCAGCCCGTCGCCGATGATGGCCGTGGTTTCGACCTTGTCCGAACTTTCGTGCAACGTCGAGAATAATTCCTGCAGTGTGGTTTTCAGCAGGTCGACATTGCGTATCTGCTCCCCGCTGACAGAAGAGATGCCACTGTTGGCAGTGGACGTTTCCGCAATATCCACCGACATGCGCTCGATCACCGTCGCCGTTTCACCGGCCAGCTTCTGGTTGTCATGCACCTTGCCCACCACCACGTTCATGGAAACGGTCACTTCCTGCACCTTGCCGCCCAACAGACCGATGATGCGAGAAATCTCGCTTGCCGATTGCGTGGTGCGTTCAGCCAGTTTGCGCACCTCGTCCGCCACCACGGCAAAACCGCGCCCCTGCTCGCCTGCCCTGGCAGCTTCGATCGCTGCATTCAGCGCCAGCAGGTTGGTCTGCTCGGCGATGGTCTGAATGGTGGTGATGATGGCATGGATTTGCGCCGCCGATTTCTCCAACTCGCTGATCTTGGTGGCAGCCAGAGAGACTTCCTGCACCGTGTTCTCCATCTCGGAGATATTCTTCTGCACAATGCTGATCCCGTCGCGGGCCTGGGCTTCGGTCGCCTGCGCCCTCACGGTTGCTTCCGTCGCTTTCGTTTGTACGCTTTCCGAAATCTGGTGCAACTGTTGGGTGGCGCTGTTTACCTCATCAGACCGGCTCTGTTCCTTGCGCCCAACCTCGGCGATCTCATGCGAGATTTTGGCGATCTGGAATGCCGACTGTTCCATTTCCTTGCCGCTCTCGTTCACCTCGCGCATGATGTGATTGAGCTTGGATAACATGTCGTTGAAACTGACCTCCAGCTCGCCGATCTCGTCGCGTGAGGTATTTTCCACACCCTTGGTCAGGTCGCCCTTTTCCACTTCCTTCAGTGCCTGACGCAATGCCTGAATGGGTTTGACGAACAGACTGGCCACGAAACCAATAATGACGAACTGAAGCATGAATTCCAGCCCGGACTCCCAGAACGAATTGAAGATGTAGGCGTCGTGGTTTTGTACCAGCTTGTCGATGACCTGTTGGGCAGCTCCGCCTGCACGCGCAATATCGACCATCTGCCCGAGTTCGTGCGATGCCAGCATGCGGTTATAGACGGTGGTGACCATTGTCACCATGAAGAAGCCGAATTGCAGCTTCCAGCGAATGCTGAGCGAGTTGTACCAGTTCTTCATTGTTCTCTCCAAGGGGCTGCCAACTTTCAAAAAATGCAGCCAGCATGTCTATGACGACACCAGAGAGAAAAACTTGAGGCCGGATTTTGGATATCCGGCCGGAATGATGAATTCAGGGGGTTACAGAGGGGTTAATGGCCCAGATCGACGTCGCGCGTTTCCGGCAGGAACAGCAGGCCAATCACTGAGGCAAGGATCAGCATCCCCACCGGATACCACAGGCCCGCCAGTGCATCGCCCGCCTGCACCGAGAGCAGCGTGACCATGAAGGGCGACAAACCGCCTATCCAGCCCGCACTGAGGTTATGCGGCACGGCGGCAGCGGAATAGCGGGTACGTGCCGTAAACAGTTCGGCCAGTACCGCCGTCTGCGGCCCGGTAATCAGTGCCACGGCTACGACTGGCACGATGAGCAACAGGAACAGCATCAAGCTGTTTACCTGCGCGCTGTCCGCCTTCTCGACCCAGCCATGGGACTTCAGGCTGTCGGTCAATTCGCCCGGCTCAAAGCCAGCTATAACAGTATTGCCGCCAAGGTTCACCGTAACAGCCTGTCCGCCGAACTGGGCCTGCAGCGTGTAAGAGACGCCGTTCCTGGTGAGGAATTCCTGATTGCGTTCGCAATTGTTGGCCGCCTTGCGAAACGGGCTGTAATTGCAATCGGTGCCGGACAGCGTGATGACGACTTCGCGATTGAAGCGCTCCAGAGCCGGATTGCCGTAATGCTGCAAGCCCTTGAACACGGGAAGAATGACAACTGCGCCCAATATCAATCCCGCCAGCAAGATCGGCCTGCGCCCCACTTTGTCAGATAGCCAGCCGCAAAAAATGGTGAGCGGAAACAGCAACAGGGTGCTGGTCATCACCAGCGTGCTGGCTAGCTGCGCATCAAGCCGCACCACGCTTTTCAGGAACACATTGACGTACACCTGTGAAGAAAAGAACAGCAGTGAACCACCCGCCGAGATGCAGAAGAACAACAGCGCCATGCGCCCCAGCGTGCGGCGGTCGCTCAGGCATTCGCGTAGCGGTGCCTTGGACACGATGCCTTGTTGCTGCAACTCACGAAAGACAGGCGACTCTTCCAGACTCATGCGCGTCTTGATGGAAATGAACAGCAACAATGCAGAAAACAGGAACGGCACGCGCCAGCCCCACACGTGAAAATCGGCATCGCTCAGAAACGCCTGCAACAACACAATCTGCAGCGTGGACACCAGTATCCCCAGCGGCCCCATCAATTGCAGCACGCTGGTGTACATACCGCGTCTGCCCTGCGGTGCATGCTCGGTAAGGTACACCGCCACCCCGCCGATTTCCCCCCCGACCGCAAACCCCTGCAACAAGCGCAGCAGCAACAACAGCAGCGGGGCAAAGATGCCGATCTGCGCATAAGTCGGCAGCAGACCCACCAGGAACGTGGTCACGCCCATAAGAAAGATGGTCGCAATAAACACGGGCCGCCGCCCGTATTTATCCGCCAGTGACCCAAACAGAGCCGACCCCAACGGCCGCACGACCATGCCCACACCAAAGGTGGCCAGGCTCATCAGCAGCGCCGCGGTGGGATTGTCCGGCGGAAAAAACAGCACGCTGAAATACGTCGCCAGCGATGCAAACGTAAGAAAGTCATACCACTCGAGGAAAGTGCCGAAGCAGGCGGCGAGAACGACTTTGCGCTGGGTGGGGGTGATTTCTTGCATGAGAGGTCAGGTTAGTTATTGATTCCGTCAAACCCGCTTGAGGACGTGGCTGCCAATCGAGTACCCCGCCCCGAACGAGCAGACGACACCGATGCTCCCTGCCGCAAGATCGTTGTTGTGCTGGTGAAACGCGATGATGGAACCGGCCGAGGCAGTGTTGGCGAATTTGTCCAGGATGACGGGCGCTTCTTCCAGCGTGGCGTCGCGCCCGAGGATGCGTTTCGAGATCAAGTGGTTCATGGTCAGGTTGGCTTGGTGCAGCCAGAAGCGATTCACATCGCTTGCCACAAAATCGTTGGCGGCGAGGTGTGCGGAGATGTGGTCGGCGGCCATTGGGCAGACTTCCTTGAACACCTTGCGGCCTTCCTGCATGAAGAGCTTGTCGCGGTTGTCGCGCGAGTCGGGATCGCAGCGGTCGAGGAAGCCGCTGTTGTTGCGGATATTGTTGGAGAAGACGGTAGCGGCTTTGGAGCCGAGTATCTCCCATGCAGACTTCTGACTACCGGAAGGTGCGGCTTCAACGACAACGGCTGTGGCGATGTCGCCGAAAATGAAATGGCAATCGCGGTCGCGCCATTCGAGGTGGCCCGAGGGTAGCTCCGGGCTGATCACCAGCGCGCAGCGGGCGCTGCCGGAGCGCACTGCGTTGGCGGCCTGCTCGATGCCGAAGGTGGCGGAGGAACAGGCGACGTTCATGTCGTAACCGTAACCGCCACAGCCGAGTGCGCCCTGCACTTCGACGGCGATGGCCGGATAGGGCCGCTGGAAATTGGAACAGGCGACAATGACCAGATCAACCTCTTCCGCCTTGCGTCCGGCGTTATCCAGCGCCTCGCGTGCGGCGCCGACGGCCATCTCCGCCATCAGCGAGATCTGTTCGTTCGGGCGCGGCGAAATCACGGGGCGCATGAGATCCGGATTGAGCACGCCGGTTTTTTCGACCACATAGCGCTGTTTGATGCCCGAGGCCTTCTCGATGAACTCACTGCTCGATTCCGGCACCGCGGCAACCTCGCCGCTGGCGATGGCCGCGGCATTGCGCTCGTTGGTACGTCGCGCGTACTCGTTGTACGAGGCCACAAGTTCCTCGTTGGTGATGAGATCAGGCGGCACCCAGAGCCCGCTGCCGGTGATGTATGCCTTGTTCATTTTTCCTCCTTTATATTATTGATCCATGTGTCTTTCATGGCGTTCTGATTTTCCAAAGGTCACTTGCCCGTTTTAAGCAATAAGTCAATCAAGTCGCTGGTACCATCTGTCACCCTTTTTTGCGGATTGGATCTGCAATAGTCATCCATCCAGGCTTCAATGACTTCGGGTCTCACGCCCTTCAGGATATCCACATTCGCACCTACCGATACCCCGGTCAGGTAGCCAAGAAGCCAAGCGGTTTGATGCTGCTCATTGCGCGCTCTTGCATCCAGCCAAGCGGCGCAAGAGGCATCTTTGATGGTTAATGAAGTGACCGCCCAAGCGGGTATTGAAACAGGCAGGCAGGAGACAAGCAGTGCGATGGAAAGAATTATCCGTTTCATATCCTTGGCCTCTCTATGTAAGCCCGCTCGATGTTGTGCCCATATTATCGAATTGCATTGTCATTTGATCGAAGTGTTCGCTTCGCAGCCCTATTTTTTCACGCAATCCTCAACGCCGTTGTTGCCGCCCTTGAACTCCGGCTCGTAGTAGAACTTGTGAAAGGTCAATTTGCCGTGCCTGTTCTTTGACATGGTCGCGATGCCGGTACCGTAGTCTTTTGACTTCGAATCGGAGAGGGCGAAGTGGATCGCCAGCGTCTTGCCCAGCGACACGGCCTGTCCGGGATAAGTACCGTAGTCCGGCACGACCAGTTTGAAATTATAGGCGCCGTAGGCACCACTGCTCTGTTCCGGGTTGAGTTGCAGGGTGACGACGCCGGTGTAGTCGCCTTCCTTGCTGTCGATGCCGGTACAGTCGTAGGTTCCGCTGTAATCGGTGCCGGTGAAAGGTTCACCGGCGTTGGAGGTTAACGGTAATGCAAGTGCGGCAAGCAAAACAAATCTGTTCATGTTTCTTCCATTGCTGATCGAAATGACGTGTGTCCTACCCCAGCCAGATGAACGTCCCCATGCGCCCGGTCACGCCGTCACGGCGGTAAGAGAAAAACTTGTCCTTCTGGTGAAAGGTGCAGAGCGTGCCGCCGTAGACCCGCGTGATGCCCAGTGCAGTCAGGCGCTGGCGCGCCAGCAGGTAGATGTCGGCGTGATATTTGCCTTCTGCACCGTGTGCAGTGAACGCCTGGTCCGCCTTGGCATCGTGTTCCATGAAGGTCGCACGCACTTCGGCACCCACTTCAAACGCATGCGGCCCAATCGCAGGTCCCAGCCAGGCCATCAGCTTGTGCGGCTCCACACCCATCTCTTTGACGGTTGCCTCGATGACTCCGGCTGCAAGCCCTTTCCAGCCTGCATGCGCCGCGCCAACCACCATACCCGCCTCATCGCAAAGCAACACCGGCAGGCAATCCGCCGTCATGATCACGCATACCGCGCCGCGATGGCGTGCAATGCAGGCATCGGCCTGCACGCGGCAGTCGGCTAAATCCGCATTGGCAACAACGGTGCCGTGCACTTGTTCCAGCCACACGGGTTCACTGGGCATAAGCGGCTCCAGCATCTGGCGGTTGCGATTCACGCGCACGGGTTCGTCGCCGACATGCAGTCCGAGGTTGAGCGTGTCGTAGGGGGCAGTGCTGATACCGCCCAGACGCGTGGTCTGCAAGGCCTTCACATTGGCAGGCGCGGGCCAGTCCGGATAAATGAGCGATTCACGCAGGTCCATCGCCCGCCTCGTCGATACTGTCCAGCAGCACTTCCAGGTCTTCCGGCAGCGGTGCATGGAATTCCATCCACTCGCCCGTCACCGGATGTTCCAATGCCAGTTGCGTGGCATGCAAGGCCTGGCGCGGGAAGCCGTTCAGCAGTTCGCGCAGTTGCGGCGCGCATTTCTGCACGCCTTTCTGGTAGACGCTGTCGCCGACCAGCGGATGGCCGATGCTGGTCAGGTGCACGCGGATCTGGTGGGTACGTCCGGTTTCCAGGCGGCAGCGCACCAGAGTGCAACTGGGGAAGTTGGCGTCCACGCTGTAATGCGTGACAGCTTCCTTGCCGCCTTCGATCACCGCCATTTTCACTCGCTGCGAGGGATGGCGGCCGATGGGCTTGTCCACTGTGCCACCGTAGTCCATTTCACCCCATACCAGTGCGAGGTATTCGCGCTTCACGCTTCGCTTCTGCATCTGGCGTACCAGTGCGGTCTGCGCGACCAGTGTTTTGGCCACCACCATCAGGCCGCTGGTGTCCTTGTCCAGACGGTGCACGATGCCGGCACGGGGGACGTCGGCAAGCTGTGGCGCATGGTGCAGCAGGGCGTTAAGCAGTGTGCCCTCCCAGTTGCCGCTGCCCGGATGCACGACCAGCCCGACCGGCTTGTTGATGACCAGGATTGCATCGTCTTCGTAGACGACGTCCAGCGGAATATCCTCGGCATGGTAGGGTTGCTCTGAAGGATGGATTTGGGGCGATACAGTGATGGTTTCGCCGCCCCACACCTTCTGTTTGACGGTGGCGGGACTGCCGTTGAGCATGACCATGCCCTGCTCTATCCAGTCCTGCAGGCGGCTACGCGAGTATTCCGGTAACAGTTTGACCAGGGCCTGGTCCAGGCGCAGTCCGCCGTGCTCCATAGGCACCTTCATCTCAAGCAGGTCGGCAGACTCGTCGTCTTTGCTATAATCGTGTAAATCTTCTTCGGGTTCTATCATGCGCCATAGTTTAGCCGTTTTCCTCCTGCTCACGTTAGTTGCTTGCAGTTCCGACCCCGCCAAGGAGGACAACCTCACGGCCGACGAGCTGTATGCGAAGTCACAGGAAGCAATGCAGGACAAAAGCTACGAAAAAGCCGTCAAACAGCTGGAAACGCTGCAATCTCGCTACCCCTACGGCCGCTACGCCCAGCAGGCGCAGATGGAAATTGCCTACGCCTACTTCAAACACAGTGAACCGGCACCGGCGCTGGGCGCGCTGGACCGTTTCGTGAAAATGTACCCCAACAGCGCCCATCTGGATTATGTGTTCTATCTCAAGGGTCTCATCAATTTCAACGAAGACATCAACACCATGGCGGGTACCTTGTTCAATCAGGATCCGTCCGAACGGGATCCGGCATCGTTACGTGAATCTTTCGATGCGTTCAAGGAACTTGCCACGCGCTTCCCGGACAGCAAATACACTCCGGATGCCAGGATACGCATGCAGTACCTGCTCAACACACTGGCCAGCGGGGACATCCACGTAGCGAGCTATTATCTGAAGCGCGGTGCGTATGTCGCTGCCGTAAATCGCGCGAAAACCGTGTTGACCAACTACCCGCAAACGCCGCAAACCCGCGATGCCTTGCAGATCATGGTGCAGGCCTATGATGCGATGGGCATGAAAGACCTGAGTTCAGACACCAAAAAAATCCTCGACCTCAACGTGGCAAAGGACGGGATCAAACCGGTCGTCAGGGAGATGCCCAGTACCAAGTCCTGGTGGAAATTCTGGAGCTGATCCTGTGAAGTTCTGCTCGGAATGCGGTGCGCCTGTCGAACTGTCTCTGCCGCAGGGCGATCATCGTGAACGCCACGTTTGCACCGTTTGCGGCACCATTCATTACGAGAATCCAAAGATCATCGCCGGCGCCATCCCGGAATGGACAGACGGGCGCATTTTGCTTTGCCGCCGTGCCATCGAGCCGCGCAGCGGATTATGGACCTTGCCCGCCGGATTCATGGAAAACGGCGAAACCACCTCCCAGGCCGCCGCACGCGAAACACTGGAAGAAGCCAATGCGCGCATCGACGTACTGGGTCTGTACGCAATGTACAACCTGCCCTATATCAATCAGGTGCAATTGCTGTTCCGCGCCAAACTGCTTGATCTGGATTTCTCGCCCGGTGTTGAAAGTCTGGAAGTGGCACTCTTCGGCGAAGACGAGATTCCGTGGGACACGCTGGCCTTCCGCCCGATTCGCCTCACGCTGGAACATTTCTTCGCCGACCGCAAGAACGGTAATTTCACCTTCCGCAACACCGACCTCACCCCGCCAACACGCCAGATCTGAACAAAACAGCCATCCGGGTTTCCCGTCACTGCGCTTCAGGGGCTTAAGCAGCGCTTAATATGTACCTCTTATCATGATCTCCTCGCAACGCAATTGAAGGAGATCAAAATGAGAAACTCTCTTGAAGGTATATCCGGATTTGTACGCTGGGGTGTGACGGGGTTGATCACGCTGATCGCATCGCTACCTGCTCTCACATCCGTCAGTACTTATATCTGAACACTAACCATGAACCCCGGTGTGAATACGCCGGGGGTTTTCATTGTGTTAATAGCCTGTCTTGCGCCCTTCAATCACGGGCAGTTTGACATCACTGATGAGTGCCCCGATCAGGCGTGCGATGGTTTCGGAGGCAATCACCGTATGTGCGTTATTTGCGGACAGCAGCTTTTCGCGCAGTTCCTTGCGTGTGTCGTGCGTGCCGCTCAATTCAAAAATGATATCGATCTTGTCGCCCATGGTGACGATCTCGTCCAGCGTGGCAACCTTGACACCATTGGCCACGGCCTGAGCCTTGGCCGGAGTGTCTGCACGTTCGGCAACACAAACCAGATTGATATTCTGTTTTTTCTGCAGCATGGCACCGAGAAATGCAGATCCCACCCTTCCCAGTCCGATGATTGCAATATTCTGTTTACTCATGATTTCTCCCCGAAGCTTGGATAAATTGGTGGCTGATTCCGGTTTCCACTATTTTTTTCCCAACCCCAGTGCCTGAAAGAAACGCGGTCCGAGATCGGGTTGATTCTCCTGATTGGCGAAATGATCTGTCATTTCCTGATCGAGCAAACTCAAGCGATCCGCCAATGCCGGGTGGGTTTTGAACATCAGCGCCACGCTGGAATCACTGGGGTTGAGGGATTGCAGAGTTTGCAATACAGCCGGCAATCCATAGGGGTCATAACCGGCACGCGCTGCAATCACCACCCCCATACGATCCGCCTCAAATTCGTCGTTCTTGTCCAGACCGCGTGCATACACTTCCGTGCCAGCACTGACCAGCTTGGTCAGCCGGGGATCCTTGCCATTGTTCTTGAGTGCTTCGTTAGTCAGATCGGCCAACAACTCGGTGCGAGCTCCTTTCTTGATGGCCTGCAGGTGATGTTTGCGCAATACATGCGAGATTTCGTGCGCCAACACACCCGCCAGTTCCGCTTCGCTGTTCATTTGCGCCAGCAGGCCTTTGGTGATGAATACGTAACCGCCGGGTGCGGCAAAGGCATTGACGTCGTTGTCATCCAGCACACCGAACTGCCAGGGCAGGTCGGGGCGTTCCGTTTGCAAAGTGAGCCAGCGTCCAACTCGATTCACGTACTGCTGCACTGCCGGGTTGTTCAGCAATGGCGCGGCGCCCAGCAAGTTGCTGGCAATACCCTCTCCCAACGTGATTTCCTGCGGCTCGTCAATGTCAGTATTGGCCTTCTGCACTTTTTTCACGGTCTCTGCCGCCTTCTTCCAGTCGACGTTGCCAAAATCGAAAGCAGCGGCGGGAAGCATCGCCCCCAACAGGCACAACATGACTATCGTCTGATTCGTTCTCATCATTGGCCTCCGTTCAGGTAGTCGACGCTTTGGGCGTGCAATTTTCCTTCAGCCGCATAGCGTTGCGCGACTTCGCGACTCACGGCATAGCGTTTTGCGGCTTGCAGAGCCTGCGGGTCGGATTTTGAATTTTTCAATTGTTCTTCCGACAGGCCCCGTATCCCGGTGGTCACGGTGCTACTGCTTCTGCCGGTGGAAGCGACATTGAACAGGGATCTCAATCCGTTGTCGCCGCGCTTGTTCTGCACATTCGACTCCAGCTGCAGGCTCAGCATCTTCACCCAGCCGCTGAAGGAGGTCGACTTCACTTGCGTCCAGCTGCCCTGCCGCGTCAATTCTTCGACCTGCGTACGCGGCGGCAACGTCGTCAGCGTCTGTGCATCGGTATAGGGTTTGGCTTTCAGTTCGGTGGGACGTATGGTGTACGCGGTCCCTCCGGCCCACGCTGACGACACGAAGCCGAGCAGCAGACATAACGCGATGATGTTCTTCATTCCTGTTTTCCTCCTTTTTCAACCGGCGCAAACAATTCTACCTCTTGCTCGCGTCCTTTCACCTTGAATGAACCGAACGACTTGAATTCGAAAGAGTCGCCGCAGGCTTCCATGGTCTCGCGCGAAACCAGGATGCGCGAAACCCCCTTGGTCAGTCCCTCAATGCGGCTGCCCAGGTTGACCGTATCGCCGATGGCCGTGTATTCGCGCCTTTGTTCGGAACCGATCAGGCCCACCACGGCGGGGCCGGTGTGGATGCCGATACCCACATCGAAATCCGCATCGGCTTCGCCCAGCTCATGCTTGAAACGCTGCAACACCTGCGCCATCTCCAGCGCCGCTTCGACGGCATGGCGCGCATGTTCCGGATCATCCAGCGGTGCGCCCCAGAATGCCATGATGCAATCGCCGATGAACTTATCCAGCGAGCCACCGTGACGGAATACAACTTCGACCTGCAAAGTAAAATATCGGTTCAACAATTCCACTACCTGTTGCGGGGTGCGTTTTTCCGACAAGGTGGTGAAACCGCGGATATCGGAGAACAGTATGGTGATCTGGCGGCTTTCGCCCGCGCGGCTCAGGCCTCCGTGTGCTACCAGTTCCTTCACCACATGCGGATTGACGAAGCGGCTGAACATTTGTACCGCCTGCTCGCGCGATTTGCGTTCGCGCAGGTATTCGCGCAGGGCGAAGGTGAAATATGCTGCCCATGCCAGCAGGATGGGCGTCAATATTGGCAACAGGAGCAATTGCGCTACAGCAAGGTAGGCGCCGCCAAATGCCACCAGGGTAACCACGGCCAGCCCCAGACCGATCTTGAGCGCATGCGCGCCACGCAAAAAAGCGAGGCTCAGGAGCGACAACAGCAACAAGGCAATGCCGGGAGCAAAACCTTCTTCCGCTTTGCGCATCGCGCGGCCATTTTTCAGATCGTCTATCGCAGTCGCCATGATCTCCATGGCCGGATACAGGCTATACATCGGCGTTGCGCGCGCATCGTGCAAACCCGTGGCCTCGGTACCGATAATGACGATCTTGCCCTTCAACTCATCCTTGGCGCGCAACGGGTGCGCGCGGTTGAAATCCTCATACAGATCGGCATAGGAAATATGCTTGAATGACCTGGCTTTGCCCCGCCACGCCAAAATCATGTCCGGCTGCTGCGGCACAGAGTAGCCAAGATCCTTTGCAACACGTGCCGGAAGCGACGGGATAAGCCAACCGCTGGCATCGGTATAGAGCTTATAACGCCGACCTACGCCGTCGCCATCTTCAAGGAAGTTGATGCTGCCTGTATGCCAATGCACCGGATCAACCGCCAATGGCGGCAACACGGCAATGCGTGCCTGGTCGTCGGCATGGTCGGTGCGCTGCAAACCCAGCATGGCCGAAATTTGCGCCAGTGTTGGATTTTTCTCGTCCGGTTTGGAGTCGAGCAAACTTAGCGGGAAATACACGTTGTTCAAGCCTTGCAGCGAACGGTTGAACTCGCGATCACTTTCCGGACGAAACTCATCGGTCTCGCTAAACAGGATATCGAACACGATCGCCCTGGGATGCTGTCTGGCGATGCCGCGCACCAGCTCGCCATGCACCGAGCGCGGCCACGGCCAGCTGCCGGCCGTATCCTGCATGCGTGCAAGACTAAGGTCATCGATATCGACGATGACGATGTCCGCATCCGGTGCCAGGTTCTGCGCCTGCAGGCGCACAAACCGGTCGGACAGGCGGTTTTCCAGCGGCGCGAGCGCGTGCAGCCAGGTCAGTTCAACAAGCGCCAATAACAGGAACATCGCTCCGATGAGCAATGAAGTCCGTCTTTGGGTCGCTGGAGAGTTATCCATAGATGCACATACTAATCGTTTTGCGCAGAATGCAACAAGGCGGATGCAATACAGGCGTGTTTCCCCCTATAATCGCACTCAACCTTTTGTTTTCCCCCGGCACATGCCCCCGATGCGAATATTCCTGCTGTTTGCAACCCTGTTACTGACGGGATGCAGCTCTATCAGCGGCCTCAGCAAGTACGCGGAACAAAAAGACCCGTTTGAATCATTCAACCGCGGCGTCTATGCGTTCAACGACACCCTGGATCGTGGCGTTATCAAACCAGTCGCGCAAGGTTATAGCAACGTGACGCCAACCCCCGTGAAGAACATGGTCAACAACTTCTTCTCCAATCTGGACGATGTGGTCGTCACCGTCAACGACCTGCTGCAATTCAAATTCCAGCAAGCCGCCAGCGACAGTTCGCGCGTGGTCTTCAATACCACCTTCGGTATTTTCGGCTTGTTCAATTTCACCCCCCAGTTGGAAAAGCACAATGAGGATTTTGGCCAAACCCTGGGCTACTGGGGTTTACCGAGCGGTCCTTATCTGATGTTGCCCTTCTTCGGGCCGAGCTCGATGCGTGATGGGCCCGGCATTTACGGGGACAGTTTCGTCAGCGTCATCGGCAGAACCAAGAATATGTCCGCCCGCAACCGCGACTGGCTGGCAGAAGGTGTCAATACGCGAGCCGGTTTGCTGGAAGGGGAAAAAGTGATGGATGAAGCGGTCATCGACCGCTACAGCTTCATACGCGATGCCTACCTCCAGCGTCGGCAGAACCTGGTATACGACGGCAACCCGCCAAAACAGAAATTCGACGATGATGAATAAAAAACGGCGGGAATTACCCGCCGTTTTTTGTTAGTCCCCGTTACGAATAAATCATTGCCCTGCGCGCAACGCTTCGATGCGTTCATCCAGCGGCGGGTGCGTCATGAATAATCTGGAGAAACCGCCCTGGCTTGAAATGGCCATCGCCGCCATATTTTGCGGCATCACAGCTTGTTCGTGGTTCACCTTCAGACGCTCCAGCGCATTGATCATTTTTTGTCGTCCCGCCAGGTTCGCTCCACCCGCATCGGCACGAAACTCGCGCTGCCGAGAGAACCACATGACGATCATGCTGGCCAGTATGCCCAGTACGATCTGTGCGGCAATTTGCGCGACAAAGGCGCCGATGCCGGGGCCGTTGCGCGGATCGTTCTTCAGCAATACGCGATCGACGAGAATGCCGATAAGCCTGGAGAAGAACACCACGAAAGTATTGACCACGCCTTGTATCAGCGCAAGAGTCACCATGTCGCCGTTGGCGACGTGGCTGATCTCGTGACCGAGCACCGCTTCCGCCTCATCCTTGCTCATGCTGTGCAGCAGGCCGGTGCTTACTGCGACCAGCGCGCTGTTGCGATTCCAGCCGGTGGCAAAAGCATTCACGTCGGGCGCATCGTAGATCGCCACTTCCGGCATGCCGATGCCCGCGGCCTGCGCCTGACGGCGCACGGTATCAACCAGCCAGCGCTCGGTGGGATCTTGCGGATTTTCGATGACTTGCGCACCTACAGAACGCTTCGCCATCCACTTGGACATCAGCAGGGAAATGATGGAACCGGAGAAGCCGATCACCGTGGACATCACCATGAGCGCGCTGAAATTGATGCCGCCGCTTTGATCCAGCACCCGATCGACGCCCAGCAGACGCAAGACGATATTGATGACCACCAGTACTGCAATATTGGTCAGAATGAATAAAACGATGCGTTTCATTGCTTGATTCTCCAAAGGTAAGAGGTTATGCGGCGCGCAGTGTAACACCCGCGCCACAGCCCACTAGATGCGGGCCTGCCTTCAATTTTCAAGCCCTGTGCCATCCCGTTCAGCTGGCATATGAATTACGGCACACGAAAAAGTTGCATATCCTCACTGACTACAGGGTATGGTTCAGCGCTCTGATTATCAGCCCATGGTTGACCATAACCCACTATCTCACTAGGATATACAAAACAAAACAAGGTGATCCCGATGACTGACCAATACACCCGAACCGCAGTCACGCTGCACTGGCTGATTGCTCTGCTGATCTTCGCCGCGTTCCCGCTGGGCCTGTATATGCATGACCTGCCGCTCTCGCCGCATAAACTGCATATGTATAGCTACCACAAATGGATAGGCGTCACCGTGCTGCTGCTTGCCGTCATTCGCATCACCTGGCGCACCACCCATCGCCCGCCCGCCATGCCTGCCGCGATGCCGGGCTGGGAGAAGTTCGCTGCGGAAAGTGTGCATTACCTGCTGTACGCGATGATCTTTGTCGTCCCGATCAGCGGCTGGTTGATGAGCTCTGCGATGGGCTTCCAGACGGTGTGGTTCGGGGTGTTGCCGCTGCCCGACCTGGTCGGCAAGAACAAGGAACTTGCCGACGTTTTGCACGAGGGGCACGAATTGCTCAACTACCTGATGCTCGGATTGGTATTCGCGCATGTCGGTGCAGCACTCAAGCATCACTTCATTGAACGCGACGATGTCCTGATACGCATGGTTCCTTTCCTGAGGAACAAGTCCTGAATATGTAAATGTCTTTTTCACAGTCGATTCGTAAGCAAACCAGCCCGAAGGAGAACTGCCATGAATAAACTATTCTGCATCCTGTTCGCCGCCACGCTTGCCGTCCCTGCTTATGCTGCGGACAGTTACACCATTGACCCGAACCACACCTGGCCGATATTTGAAGTGAATCACCTGGGCTACTCCACTCAGCGCGGGCGCTTCAATAAATCCAGCGGCAAGATCACCCTCGATATTGCCGCCAAAAAAGGCAGCGTGGATCTAACCATCGAATCAGCCTCGCTTGATATGGGCTTCGCCAAGTGGAATGAACACATGAAGGGCGAGGAATTCTTCGACGTGACGGAGTATCCGACCATACGCTTCACCTCCGACAAGCTGATATTCGACGGCGAGAACGTGGTCGGGGCGGAAGGTAACTTCACCCTGCTGCGGCAAACTCATCCGCTCACCCTGCGCGTGGAGGGTTTCCACTGCGCGCCGTTCCCCATGACCAAAAAAATGCACTGCGGCGCGAATGTCTCCGCCACCATCCTGCGTTCTCAATACGGCATGGCGAGATATTTATCCATGATCAGCGACGAAATTAAACTCTTCTCTCCAATCGAGGCGGACAAAGACTAAAATGTGCGGGGCTCGCACGAAGTAACTTCGCCAATCGACCATTCCCTGATAACCAGGGTGAAGTGCTGTCGGCACAAGACCCTGCACCTGTTTGCAATAAACCATATCTGGAGATAATGAAATGGCTAATCTGCTTGAACAATTGAAATCCATGACCGCCATCGTCGCCGACACCGGTGACATCGAAGCCATGCGCAGCCATCATCCCGAGGATGCAACCACCAACCCTTCGCTTTTGCTCAAGGCAGCAACCTTGCCCGAATATGCGCCATTGATTGCAGATTCCATCGCGTGGGCGAAATCACAGAACATCAATCCCGAGCGGCAAGCCCATGATGCGATGGACAAGCTGGCTGTGGCCGTTGGCGTGGAGGTGCTGAAGATCGTGCCCGGCCGCATCTCCACCGAAGTGGATGCCCGCCTGTCGTTCAACACCCTGGCCACACTCGCCAAGGCCCGCAAACTGATCCGCCTGTACAACGAGGCAGGAGTACCCAATGAACGCGTGCTGATCAAGATCGCATCGACTTGGGAAGGCATACGCGCAGGCGAGATACTCGAACACGAAGGCATCCACTGCAATCTCACCCTGATGTTCGGTTTCGCCCAGGCGCGCAGCTGTGCCGAAGCGGGCGTCACGCTCATCTCACCCTTTGTCGGGCGCATTTTCGATTGGCAAAAAGCCAAAGAGGGCCGCACCGACATACCTGTGGAAGAAGATCTGGGCGTGCTGTCGGTGCGCCGAATCTACCAGTACTACAAAGAGTACGGTTACCCGACCACCGTCATGGGCGCGTCGTTCCGCAACAGCGCAGAGATACTGGCCCTGGCCGGCTGCGACCGCCTGACCATCAGCCCTTCACTATTGAAGGAACTGCAAAGCACCGAAGGAACGCTGCAACGTCGCCTGCAATATACCGGCGCAATCAAAGCGCGCCCTGCTTCATTGACCGAAGCGGAGTTCCGTTGGGAGATGAATCAGGATGCCATGGCGACGGAAAAACTTGCTGAAGGCATTCGGGGGTTTACGGTCGATCAGATCAAGCTGGAAAAGATGCTCGCGGAAAAGTTGTGAGAATGGTTTCAGTAGTTGTAGGGTGAGCTTGCGCACCCAACTGGACTTCCCCCTTTAGCTAAAGGGGGATGGAGGGGGATTTGAAAACGCTGAGTCATCGCTCTACTTCCGCAAATCCCCCCTAGCCCCCCTTTGATAAAGTGGGGAACGCACGGCAATCCCGCCCATGGTGACTTGCCCCAACCTTTCCTGTCACACTACGCCCATTCACCAAAACAAATCCACCATGACCCAGCACACACCCCACACCACTCTCCTGTCCGACTACACCCCGCCTCCGTTTCTGATCGACACGGTCGATGTCGACATTGATTTCCGCAGCGGCGAAGCCATCGTGACTGCGCAATTGGCGCTGCGTCGCAATCCGGCGGCGCACACGCCGGATGCACCGTTGGTGCTGGATGGCGAGGAACTGGAGTTGCTCGGCATCAGCCTCGACGGCACGGAGTTGCCCCTTAATCGTTACCGTCTGAGCCCCGGCCAGTTGACGCTTGTTGATGTTCCCGATGCGTTCCGTCTGCAGACACGCACACGCATCCTCCCCGATGGCAATACGCGCCTTTCCGGCCTCTACCGTTCGGCCAATGGCTATTTCACCCAGTGCGAAGCGCAGGGCTTTCGCCGCATCACCTGGTTTCAGGATCGGCCGGATGTCATGTCGCGTTACACCGTCACGCTGCACGCCGACAAGGCGGCGTTGCCGCAATTGCTGGCCAATGGCAATCCGGTGGGCAGCGGCGACGAAGCAGGCGGACGTCACTGGGCCAAGTGGCAAGATCCCTTCCCCAAGCCCTGCTACCTGTTCGCGGTGGTCGCAGCCAAGCTCGATGTGCTGAGCGACAGCTATCGCACCCTGTCGGGCCGCAACGTCAAACTGGCGATCTACGTTGAGCACGGCAAGCTCGATCAATGCGAACACGCCATGTCCGCACTCAAGAAAGCCATGCACTGGGACGAGCAGACTTTCGGTCTGGAATGCGATCTTGATCAATACATGATCGTGGCCGTTGGCGACTTCAACATGGGGGCGATGGAGAACAAGGGGCTGAACATTTTCAACACCAGGTACGTGCTGGCGCGACCGGACGTGGCCACCGATGTCGATTACGAAAATATCGACCGCGTGGTAGCGCATGAATATTTCCACAACTGGACCGGCAACCGCGTGACCTGCCGCGACTGGTTCCAGCTATCACTCAAGGAAGGCCTGACCGTTTTCCGCGACCAGCAGTTTGGTGCCGATGTGCATAACCATTCGGTGGCGCGCATTCGCGAAGTGCGCGGCTTGCGCGCCGGACAATTCCCCGAAGACAACGGCCCCATGGTGCACCCGGTGCGGCCTGCGTCGTATATCGAAATCAACAATTTCTACACCGCCACCGTCTATCAAAAAGGCGCCGAGGTGGTGCGCATGATCCAGACCCTGATCGGCAAGCCCGCCTTCCGTCGCGGCATGGATCTTTACTTCGAACGTCACGATGGCCAAGCGGTAACTTGCGACGACTTTGTGGCCGCCATGGCCGATGCCTCCGGTGTCGATCTCAAGCAATTCATGCGCTGGTACGACCAGGCCGGTTCGCCGCGCATACACGCCACCGGCAGTTACGATGCGGCAAAGCAGCGCTATACGCTGCGCCTGAGCCAATCCTGCGCCGCCACGCTCGGCCAGCCGGAGAAGCAGCCCTTCCACATCCCCGTCACCGTTGGCCTGGTCGGTCCGAATGGAGAGGACTTGCCCTTGCACTTGGTTGGCGACAGTAACGTGACCACCGAGCGCGTGTTGTCGTTACAAACCGCGTCGCAGGAATTCGTCTTTGAAGAAGTCGCCGTTGCACCCGTGCCCTCGCTGCTGCGCGATTTCTCGGCGCCGGTCGTGCTCGAGTTTGATTACTCAGCAGCAGAACTCGCCCACTTGCTGGCGCATGACAGTGATCCGTTCAATCGCTGCGAAGCCGGCCAACGCTTGGCCAGCCAACTGATCATTGCCGCTACCGCGGCCATCAGCGCGGGCCGCACACCAAACTGGTCGGCGGACTTTGTCAAAGCAGCAGCGCGCGTCCTGGCCCAATCCGCCACCGACCCGGCCTTCGCCGCCGAAGCGTTGACACTACCGGGCGAGGCAACACTGGCTGAACAATTGGACGTTGTCGATCCCGATGCCCTGCACGCCGCCCGCAACGGCCTGCGCCGCCACCTCGCAGAACAACTCGGCACTGCATTCAGAGCCTGCTATGAGTCGCTTGCACCAAAGGGAATCTACAAGCCCGATTCGCACGATGCCGCCCGCCGCGCCTTGCGCAATCTGTGTCTTGGCTACTTGAGCGAAACAGACAGCGCGGAGACGCGCGCGCTGGCGAAGAAACAATTCGATACCGCAGACAACATGACCGACCAGTTCGCCGCGCTGAGCGTATTGGCACAGAGCGAAGGCGAAGAACGCGTGCAGGCCCTGGACGCTTTCTATGCACGTTGGAAAGACGAGGCGCTGGTGATCGACAAGTGGCTGCAAGTGCAGGCAACCAGCCGTCGCCCCGACACACTGGCGGAAGTAGAGCGCTTGGTCGCCCATCCCGCGTTCGATCTGCGCAACCCGAACAAGGTCTATGCACTGCTGCGCGCATTCGGCAGCAACCATGTGCGCTTCCACGCTGCCGACGGCAGCGGCTACCGCTTCCTCGCCGACCAAACGCGCAAGCTCGACAGCATCAATCCCCAAGTCGCAGCGCGCCTGGCACGCTGCTTCGACCGCTGGCGCAGGTTTGATACCACGCGCCAGACACATGCCCGGACCGCACTGGAAACGCTACGCAACCACAAGGGACTGTCGCGCGATGTGTTTGAGATTGTTGAGAGATCACTGGGGTAAGTGAGAATTTTCGCTTCTCAGAATCGCGTTGATATGGGAACACACCGATTCAGCTTGCTTTTCTCCCTCGCCCCTTGGGGATAGGGCTGGGGAGAGGGAAGGAACCTTAGCATTGCACCCAAAACGGGAGCATGGTAAAGTGTTGACATGCGCGTTATTGCTATCAGCACATTGCGAGAATTTTGGGCGAAGCACCCGCAGGCAGAAACGCCACTGCGTTCATGGTATGCAGACGCAAGCCGCGCGGACTGGAAAACTCCGGCGCACACCAAGGCGACGCATCGCAATGCCAGCTTTGTGGGAAGCAATCGCGTCGTGTTCAATATCAAAGGCAACGATTACCGCCTGGTTGTGGCAGTGCATTTCAACCGGGGCATGATGTACATCCGCTTCATTGGAACTCATTCAGAATATGACGCGATAAACGCGGGAAAGGTGTAGCAATGGAACTCAAACCAATTCGAACCAAAGCAGAATACAAAGCCGCCTTGCGCGAAATCGAAACATTGTTTGATGTGCCCGATAAAACGCCGGAAGCGGACAGGCTGGAAGTACTGGTCATGCTGGTGGAAAAATACGAAGCGAAACACTTCCCCATCCCCGCGCCCGATCCCATCGATTTTTTAAACTACGCGATGGAAACGCGCGGCCTGACGCGCAAGGATTTGGAGGTGTACATCGGTAGCCGTGGCCGCGTGGCCGAAGTGCTTAACCGCGCTCGTCCGCTGACACTGGCGATGATCCGGCGTTTGTCGGAAGGGCTCAAACTGCCAGCGGATGTGTTGATCGCAGATTACGAATTGCGCCACGCTGCATAAATCTGCTGAACAAAATGTCGTAATGCAGGAGTTGACCCCGATCAGCCCCGACACACTGGCCCAGGTCGCAGCGCGACTGGCACGCTGTTTCGACCAGGTTTGATGCCTTGCGCCAGACACACGCCCGGACCGCACTGGAAACGCTACGCAACCACAAGGGACTGTCGCGCGATGTGTTTGAGATTGTGGAGAGAGCGCTAGGATAATTGAGAGCTTCCGCTCATCAGAATCGCATGAATTAGCTTCTGATGGGAGTATGCTGGTAGCCAGTTAGGAGAAATTGCTATGGACATCAATCCTGCATCAGGTCTGACAACCAGTGTCGCCGTTGGAACATCAGTTCTAAAGAAGGCACTCGACATCCAGGCGCAAACGGCCATGATTCTGATTGACTCGATTGCCAAGACACCAACGGTAAATGCAGCAAACCTGCCACCCAATCTGGGCCAGAACATCAATACAACCGCTTGAACTGATCCCTACACAAAGTGGATGCTTGATCTAAGGATATGCCGATTAAGTCCTCCGTTCGTGGTGAGCTTGTCGAACCATGAACGGAGGACGTTTAACATTCAGCGTGTTACGCAACGAGCCCTTCGACAGGCTCAGGGCGAACGGACTTAATCGGTGTTTCCCTAATTATCACCACAGGATTCTTTCAATATCATCCACTCATCCTGACTCAGGATGGGTGTGGTGGCCTGATTATCGAACTTTGCCACCATTTCCGATCGTGATGGGTCTGATGGGTGATCGGACAGGAAGGCAGGAACGGAATTCGATTTCGCCATGCGCTCAAAGAAATGTTTGAATGGCAGATTATCCACGTGGGCTTGTTGCAGGCGTTTGAGGCCTTCTTCATCCGCCTGGGTTTCCTGTGATCGTGTGAAGCTCATATTCACGAAGTACTCGGCCATCTCTGCCGTGGATGAAGGTCCACCGAATATCAGGCTGATTCCCTGGGAGGTGAACAGGTGAGCGATGGTGCCTTCCATAATGTGGCGGTGCTTTACATGACCGATCTCATGGGCAAGCACACCGGCCACTTCTTCCGGCGATTGCGCCTGTTTAAGGAAGCCTGAATTTACCGAGATTTTCCCGCCAAGCGAGGCATAGGCGTTCACTGCCGGATCTTTCACAATCCGGGCATCAATCGTGAACGCCTGATCGTCCGGATCGATGGGATAGATTCGTTTTACCAGACGCTGAAAGATTTCTTGCGCCTGAGGACTATGACGACACTCATTTTTTGAAGAACCGAAATCAAGCGCGTAAGAAAGCTTCTTTTCCCAACTCCAGGGGATGACATGGGCCAGAGGCGACAGGCCCAATGCAACAAACATCCCCAACGCAATGGCGGTGACAAGCCACATCAAGCCTTTTATTTTGGATGGGGAATCACTCATCAGTGATGCTTTGAGATCATTACAATAAAATAAAACACCACTATGATGACCGTAACGATGATCGACATCGGCCCGCGCTGCGTTTTGCTGGAGGAAGCCATGCGCGCCTTGTCCAGGGTAATGTTGCCGCCCTGCGTGTCATCAACAAACGTTTCTCTATCCTGAATGATTGCTTGGGGAGGCAGCGTGTCACTTCGAGTGGTAATGCCTGCCACTTTTTTGACTGCGGTGCCAATCACCATGAATTCAACCAGCCCGCCGCCCAGATCATAAACGCGCGTTTTTACGCCAACCACTTCATCGGCACCGCATTGATCTGCGTCTGCCTCGATACGCTCCAGGGCTTTCTCCCGCGCCTCATAGAGCAGTTCCGTCAAGCTGTCGATTTGGCCGCCGATAAGACTCTTTAACGAGGAAGTGATGCCTGATGCCAAGCCCAGGGAATAAACCGAAACACCCATGACAAGCCTGATTGGAAGGTAGCCAATATTGACCAGGTTCCACAGTTCTTCATTCGTCATATCGCTGGTGACGGGATCCTGGAAATAGTTATTCAGCGCCGGATGTGTTGACGCCGTCCCTATCATGATCATTTCCTGCGTACCCAAAAACGGCATGATGGTCGTTTCAATGCCGATCACCGCATTCGCCTTCACGGCCTTGGCCTCATCCTTTATTCTGGTGAGCGCCAGGTGCCTGGTCCGGTCAAAAATCTGTGTGTACTGCGGCACCTCGCCACGCTTCAATCCACGGAAAGCACCCTTGATATTTCCGCCTACCCCAATGGAATAGGCCACATTGCCAAACACAAAACTCTGGGGTGTAAATCCAGAATCGATCTGGCAGTAAAGCGCCTGGGCATTGGCGGATGTCGAATATGACAATCTGTCGGATGCACCTGCACCCGTCTGATGTATGGTCGAACCGAGCGCGATGAATTCAAGATTGCCCCCATGATTGATCATATCGAACGAGACGCCCGCCAATCCGACACCGTTATAGTGACGCGCTTCTTCCATCATCCGGTTATAGGCATTCTTGCGGCCATCGTGAACGAGCTTGGTGATCTCCTCAATTTCGCCACCCGCCAAATTGGAAAGCCCTGCGCCAATTCCCCTGAATACGCCCAGTGCCAGCACATTGTTGCCAAGGCATAGTTGCCCGGCACCAAGACCCAGTTTACTCAGGCAATAGATCTCGTTCCCGGAAAATCCGGTTACCTTGCGGTGTTCTTTTGCGTTCATGTTCGTATCCTTGTTGATTGCTTTGAACGGCAACTGGGGGCTTATTTCGTCTCTCGCCGTTTGAGATGACGGTGCCTTGGGAGATGCGGGTGTTTCAGTCAGCGTTTTGAATGCTGCACGAGCAGCGTCGAGGAGATTTTGTGCCTCTTCACGGGCTAATCCGCCCGCTTTGAGTCGGTTAAGAATTGCACTGTACGCCGCACGGATTTCGACTTCCGAGGCGCCGGGAGCGATGCCGAGTACTGCGTATGGATCTGGATGCTCCATCAAATCATGCCAAATAATTTGTGATTACCTTCGAATTTGTTTTTCATTTATTCACTTCAACAAAACTATTTCGATGCAGACTATTTTTTTGAATATTCTACAATTTAAGCAATTTTCTCATCTTGCTCGGAAAGCAACGGCATGTCAGTTCCACTTGGCAGTTCCTCTGCTCTTGCCTGTGTCTGCCAGACTATTTTGGCAATTTCGGTAATGCGATCAACTAATGGCTTGGCGTCCTTGCCGAATTTTCCCAAAACCACCCCAGCGTCTCCCACAAGGCCCCAAAACTTATCCAAGTCAGAAACTTTCTTATGCAATTCGGCTTGGAGCTTTTCTATACGTTTTAATAAACGTTGTTTATGGTCTTCTTCGAACAATGCTGACGCAACTAATTCATCTCTAAGTGTATTTATAAGCTCTTGTATTCTTGTTAAATCGCCTTGAGTGAATTCATAGCAGAAGCCTGAAGATAATGAAGTTTTGAAGTGGGCTTTGAAGTCTTCCAATCTTTGCTTACTTGCTTCAACACCTGTCTTTTCACGCATCCGGCGTAGGTATTCAAAAATTTTAGAACAATCTCCGTATTGATCGCCATTTAGATCGATGTATGGCGCGTCAATTGTTATATAGCCCTCTTCTAATCCTGTTGAAATAAGCGCATACGCTTCCAATAACACCATGTAGTCGGATTCCGACCATCCGTCTCCCATAGAATTTATATTTTCAATTGCTGTATCACATATCGTGGTTACTACTGATATTGGATTATCTTTTAGTGCGTCAACGACGTTTTGGTCAAATAGCAATTGATTCCCCTTTAGATATTACAAAATCAAAAGAATCAGCGTCGGTTCTGTTTCCAATTTCCGTACTCTTCGAAAACTATTTCGATGCTGAACCCATATCACTACCCTTACTGCAAACGCAGCATTCTAACTTTCAACCAATCTGCGAGCACGCACGAGAATTTCTGGACTTACCTTGCCAGACGATATTAGGCTGGATATTTCCCCCCTCATCGCAGGACGCGATTCTGGAAACAATTCCTTTTGGGGATTACTTGTATAAATAGACAGTTCAAAGGAGTGACAAACAAGTTCTATCTGCTCTTTTCGGAGAAACTCATATATTTTGTTTGCCAATACTTTGTCTTTTCCCGCGTATAAAGTTATATGCGGATTGAAATCAAATCGATTTTTCGGGTAATCAAATTTCCTGGTAATTGCACTAAGGTTTTTTGAGTTGTTCGCTGTACTGACACGCAAGAAGACAATACTCTCTGATTCGTTTTCAAACATCCCGGCATTTGCAATCAAAATCGCGCTGGCTTTGATTTTGTTAAACCAGTCATCCATATCGTTTTCGGCAATTGGATTAACGTATGGCCCACGTAGAGTGACATGGATGCCGGACTTGAAAATCTTCTGATTGAAGACTGATCGCAAATCATTAAGCAATTCGCAAATATCGGCATCACAAATCTCTAAGAAGACAAAATACTTTGTTGGGTTAGATGACATATTACTAAATTACCAAATACCTTCTGTACTCTAATGGAATGTTTGGGTGCGTACATGCCGCGTAGAGAAATGCTGAAAACTCAGCCGCCTTTTCATCCAATATTCTCTTTTTCTCAGACTCAAGATCATCCTGGATTTGCTCTTCCTCTTTCAAATTCAGGAAGTACTCATAATTCTCAAGAAATTTCAAAAAATCCGGTTCAAGCTCAGGTGCATTAAGAGCATCCAATCCTTTGGACAGTCGTTCTAATGGCGAAAGTTTGCAGAATTCAATGATCTCTTCATGCGAATGTTCGCGCCCAGCGATAAGGGGCAGCACTGTGCCGTATACAGTAAGCATTCTGCTGAATTTCAAATTGACGTTCTTCTTGCGCCAAGGCTTAGAAGTATCATGTCTTATTTTTTCGTAGTTAAGACACAAGGTTCTCCAATAGCGCAGTATGTCATTAAGTAGAAACAGCGGCTTAAACGATGAATCGTGGCTTTTCTCATCGCGACAATAGTGATTAATCACGCATTGTAGGAATTCATAATACAAAGATTCGTTGCATGCGGGAGCACTTTCAAGAAGGAGAAGCATTCGCGCTGTAAATACGTTTTGAGAGTCTTCCTCTCGCGTACCTGTTAACTTTGTTAGGTCATCCAATTGATATACTTTTAGAAATTCACCATCGTTGCTGAACTTGTCGTACTTCAACTCACTATTTATCTTAATAAGGTTGGCAAAGAAATTGTAGGTATCTAGCTGGTTGACCTTTTCATTTGCGACGACAAACAAATCTAAATCTGACTTTTTACCTGAGTCCTTTCGCCCAATCGACCCCGCGCAGAAAACAGTAACACGGCGGTTAGCAAACACGTCGTGATTCTCTTTGAATTTCTCGCGAATTTGAATAAGTTTGCCTGACGTACTTATTTTTCGATTGACTAGTGGGGTATATCCACACAGGATATTTTGGAAAGAATCCGAAAGGCTTGCAGTCACATTGATCCCCTATATTTCGTTCAGCGAGTTAATGGGGGCGGGTTGGAATATTTTCCAGTTGCCCCCACACCCCTCATTGCCTGCTATCTACCGACCCAAAGCCTAGCAGCAATAACCCTACCGCGCTACTGGACAAAAGATATAGACCTTTTGCTTTTGTCGTGGCTGCGCCGCTCTGGCTTTAAATGGCTTTTGAGATTTGCGAACTAGCCTGCAGACCAGTAAAGACGGGCGTCTTCAGGAATAATAAGGGACGGACGGTTTCCATCTAAACAACCATCGCTGACCTCTTTTGTTGCTCCAACTTCGAATTTATTCTCTACTTAACTCGCCTCATCAATACCATTCCGCTGCTGCTCCTTTTTTGTTCCCCGCGCCGAACCGAAACCCAGCATTTTGATCAGGCTGCGTTTTGCCACGACTGACGCGGGTCGATTTTGTTCACTGACGACTTTGTTGCGGCCGCTTTCCTTGGCCAGATATAGGGCTTCGTCGGCAGTGGCGAGCAGTTTGTTGGCGATGTCCAGGTCCGAGCCTTCGGGTTCTGCGGGCATCTGGGCGACGCCGATCGAGATGGTCACCTGCAATTCGTTGCGTCCGTCGAAGCGGAAAGGGTGAGCGGCAATAGCGCAACGGATGCGCTCGGCGATCTCGCAGGCATGGTGCAGCTCGGTCTGCGGCAACAACACGACGAATTCTTCGCCACCATAACGCGCCAGCACGTCGTTGCTGCGCAGCTCCGTTTTGATCAGGCTGGCTACCTTGCGCAGCACTTCGTCACCCATGATGTGGCCGTAGGTGTCGTTGATGCGCTTGAACTTGTCGATGTCGAGGAACATGGCGCTCAGCGGTCTGTGATAGCGCCGCACGTTCGCGGCTTCTTCTTGACAGCGGGTTTCGAGATAGCGCCGGTTGAAGATGCCGGTGAGCGGATCGGTCAGGCCGATCAGGTTGAGGCGTTCATGGTTGAGCGCGTTTTCCAGGCAGATCGAGAATATATCCGCGAGACGCTCGACGAAGTCGGTGCTTCTGTCGGCCGCGAAGCGTTCGGCGATGCTGCTGGCCATATTGAGACTGCCGACCAGTTCACCCTGGCGCATCAGCGGCAGCAGCATCATGGAAAGGCAACCGTCGGGCCAGGGATCGAAAATGGCACGCTCAATTTCGGCATCAAAGGGGCCGAGATAAGGTGCAGGCTCGGCATCGTGCTCAGGCAGCTTTTCCAGCAACACCAGGCCGGGTACTTCGTCACAGACGGATTGCGATCTATCCAGAATGCGCCGTATCTCGTATTCGGGGTCCCACAACACCAGCGTCACCACGTCGGTCTCGTAGGCCGTCTTGTAGTTTTCGAGCATCAACTGGATGAGTTCCGGCAATGTGCGCGTAGCGATCAATTGTTTTTCGAACTGATCCAGGCGACGCCACTTCTTTTCGTTGAGGCGGGCGGCACTCATCAGCGATTGAAGCTGGTCGCGCAAATGCTGCAACTCGGTTTGGCCTTGATTGATCATCGTCCTCAAGCTGGGATTGCGATACATTCGAAATCAAAGGGATTGGATGCGATATGTTTTTCCGCCCACTACCCCGTTTCACACGATCTACTGCCACGAAGCCTAGCAGCAATAACCCTACTGCGCCACCGGACAAAAGATCCAGGGGAAACGCCGAACAAGTCCCCTCGCCCTCTGGGAGAGGGTTAGGGTGAGGGGCAACTCGTTGAATTCTCGCCCTCACCCCGGCCCTCTCCCAGAGGGCGAGGGGGAAAAACAGACTTAATCGGCGATTCCCTAGCCCTTTTGCTTTGGTCGTGCCTGCGCTGCTCTGGTTTTACATGGCTATTGAGATATACCAACTGGCCTGCAAGCCAGTAACGACAGGCATCCATGTTTTCACACCGCGCTGCATCCGCCCTGCGCATGCTGCCAGTTCTGAAGCCCCAATAAAAAACGCTCCCATGAAGGGAGCGTTTCGGCTTGTTCCGGAATTATTCCGGGAAATACTTTTTCTTGTGCAGGTAGATCAGCGTACCAAGAAATCCTATCAACCAAACCCACAGCAATACCAACGCAACATTGCTACTCATTATCTGTCTCCCTAGTTCCTGTTATTGATCTTTCCAAAATACATGAAAAAAGTCTCACATCACGCTATTTCCCTCACCCTCAGTCCCTCTCCCAGAGGGAGAGGGATGCAAAGCCCTTCTCCCTCTGGGAGAAGGGTGGGGATGAGGGAAGGCACGTGTCATGATTTATGGAAAGATCAATAATTACCAACCCGACTCGCGCTCGGGTGTGGCCGTGATTTTGTGGATGCTCAAGTCTGCACCGTTGAATTCTTCTTCATGGGTGAGACGGATGCCGACAAGTTTCTTGATCGTGCCGTACACGACGAAGCCGCCGATCAGGGCAATGGCTATGCCCATCAGGGTGCCGATGAGTTGCGACATAAAAGTCACTCCGCCGACACCGCCAAACGTTTTCAGGCCGAATATACCGGCCGCAATGCCTCCCCAGGCGCCGCACAGTCCGTGCAACGGCCACACACCGAGCACGTCGTCGATCTTCCAGCGGTTTTGTGTGAGGGTGAACATGACCACAAACAGGCCACCAGCCACGCCGCCGGTCACCAGTGCACCGATGGGGTGCATCAGGTCGGAACCGGCACAGATGGCCACCAGACCGGCCAGGGGGCCGTTATGCACGAAGCCGGGGTCGTTCTTGCCTGCCCACAGCGCGACCAGTGTGCCGCCCACCATGGCCATCAGGGAGTTCACTGCAACCAGGCCGCTGATCTTGTCTATGGTTTGCGCCGACATCACGTTAAAGCCGAACCAGCCAACGGTCAGTACCCACGCACCCAGAGCCAGGAAAGGAATGCTCGATGGCGGGTGCCCGGAGATTTGGCCTTCCTTGCCATAGCGTCCGCGTCTTGCGCCTAGCATCAGCACGGCTGCCAGACCTATCCAGCCGCCCACTGCGTGCACTACCACAGAGCCGGCGAAGTCATGGAACTCTGCGCCAAAGCTGGCAACCAGCCACTCTTGCACGCCGAAGCGATGGTTCCAGGCAATGCCTTCGAAGAAGGGATATACGAAGCCGACCAGTATGAAGGTGGCGGCAAGCATGGGGTTGAAACGCGCCCGCTCGGCCACACCGCCGGAAACGATGGCCGGGATGGCCGCGGCAAAGGTCAGCAGGAAGAAGAATTTCACCAGTTCATAGCCGTTCTTCTGCGCTAGTTCCTCAGCACCACCGAGGAAGTTAACGCCATAAGCAAGGTAGTAACCGATGAAGAAATACGCCAGCGTGGAGACGGCAAAATCCGTGAGTATCTTTACCAGTGCGTTGACCTGGTTCTTTTTGCGCACCGTGCCCAGTTCCAGAAATGCGAAACCGGAGTGCATTGCCAGCACCATAATGGCGCCTAACAATATAAATAATGCATCAGTACCGACCTTCAAGTTTTCCATGTTCTCTCCAAAAAAGTGCAATCCGGCGAGACGTATGCAATCCTTGTGCCACCCGCATCGGTAGCTGATTTGTTTAGCTATTTTGTTTTATTGCGGATTTTTCGGGGAAGAATATTCACCAATTTGGTGCCTTGAGGGCAATCGTGCACCGCAATGATGCCTTACTTCGGTGCAGACCAGCCCTCGTTCAGCATCTTTTCCAGCCAGAACAAGCCGACAATGGTTTTGCTGTCGTTGATCTTGCCCAGGCGTATCCACTCGAGTGCATCCTTCAGCGAAAGCTCGAACACTTCGAGGAACTCGCCGTCGTCCAGTTTGCTTCCCACATGCTTCAACCCGCGCGCCAGAAAGTATTCCATGCGCTCATCGGCATAGCCAATGCAGGGCCAGGCGGTGGTGAGATGTATCCACTCGCTCGCCACATAGCCGGTCTCTTCCAGCAGTTCGCGTTGTGCAGTGCCGAGGATGTCTTCGCCGGCGTCTATCTTGCCGGCGGGCAGTTCGATGAATTCGCGATGCAGCGGATAGCGGAATTGCCGTTCCATCACCAGATTGCCATTGTCGAGCAAGGCCAGCATGGCAACGGCACCGGGATGGGTGATGTATTCGCGCGTGCTGGTGCTGCCATCCGGCAGCAGCACATTGTCCTTGCATACGGTAATGAAGTTGCCGTCGTACATCACCTTGCCGTCGATTTTCTTCTCTGTCAGTTCCATTTTCGTCCTTTACAAATGAACACTCCCGCCGCAGCGGGAGTGTCGGTTATCAACATCAATACTTTTAATGCAGCAAGGATTGCTGGACCGACGCAGCGCACACCGACATCAGCGTGCCCGGCAGGATACCCAGTGCAAGCACGGCCAACCCGTTGATGGAGATCAGCAGACTGCTGTCCGGTTGCAGGTAAAGTTTTTCGTGGCTTTCCGGCGCATCGAAGTACATCAGCTTGACGATGCGCAGGTAGTAGAAAGCGCCGATCAGCGAGAACAGCACCGCCAACACAACCAGCGTGATATGTCCGGTTTGCACGGCCGCGTTCAGCACCGAGAACTTGGCATAGAAGCCCACTGTAGGCGGTACGCCGGCCATGGAGAACATCAGCAGCAGCATCATGAAGGCGAGCCATGGGCTGCGTTGATTGAGCCCCTTGAAGTCGTTGATGTTATCCGCCTCAAAGCCTTCGCGCGACAGCAGTATGATCATGCCGAAGCCGCCCAGGCTCATCAGTACATAAATGATGGCGTAGAACATGGAAGAGCCGTAGCCCTCCAGCGTTCCGCTCAGGATACCAATCAGCATGAAACCCATATGGGCGATGGTCGAATAGGCCAGCATGCGCTTGATATTGGTCTGTGCAATGGCGGTGATGTTACCCACAGCCATGGACAGCACGGCGAGGATCATCAGCATGCCGGACCAGTGAATCATCAGGGGCTGCAGGGCTTCAACCAGCAGGCGCATGACAAAGGCGAACGCGGCCAGCTTGGGCGCGGAGCCGATGAACATGGTCATCGCGGTGGGCGCACCGTGATAGACGTCCGGCACCCACATGTGGAATGGCACGGCACCCAGCTTGAACGCCAGCCCTGCCACGATGAAGGCGAGGCCGAACACCAGCAGTGACTTGTTCGCCGTGCCATGCTGGATGACTTGCGCGATGTGGTTAATGTCCAGCGAACCGGTGGCGCCGTACAGCATGGACATGCCGTACAACAGGAAGCCGGAAGCCATTGCACCGAGGATGAAGTATTTCATCGCAGATTCGGTGGCGATGGCGGAATCGCGTTGCAACGCAACCAGGGAATACAGGCTCAGCGCAAGCAGTTCCAGACCAAGGTACAGGGTGAGGAAGTTGCTGGCGGAAATCATCACCATCATGCCCAGCGTGGCGAACAGTACCAATGCAAGAAACTCGCCGGTAAACAGTCCGCGCACCAGCAGGTAGTTGCGCGAATACACCAGCATCGTCATCACCGATATGCAGGTGAACACTTTAAGGACGATGGACATCGGATCGTTCACGAACATGTGATTGAACAGATGGGTGATTCCGCCCTGATAGGTCAGCGTCGGAATGAAGGAGCAGACCGCCAGCGTGAACAAGGTCAGGAAATAGGTTGCTGTCTTGGCGTTGTTGACGATGAACTGATCCGCGATAAGGATCACGCTCACCATTATAAGCAGGAATATCTCTGCGTAAGCCGGGGACAGGGAGGAGAGAAGATTCATGTATTCCTCAATTCGGGAAAGTCGGGATTTTTGACGTATTCAGATGCACCAGCAGGTCGTTCACCGAGGCATGCATGATGTCGGCGAAAGGCAAGGGATACAGCCCCATGTACAGCACCGAGACGGCCAGAACGACAAAAACGATAATTTCGCGGGCACCGATGTCGTGCAAATGCGCGACATGGTCGTTGGCGACTGCGCCGAAGATCACGCGCTTGTACATCCACAACGTATAGGCCGCACCAAAGATCAGCGTGCTGGCAGCAGCGAAGGCGTACCAGAAGTTGGCTTTCACCGCGCCCATGATCACCATGAATTCGCCAACAAATCCGCTGGTGCCAGGCAGGCCGCTGTTGGCCATGGAGAACAGCATGAAGAAGGCGGCGAATACCGGCATCTTGTTGGCTACACCGCCGTAATCGACGATCTGGCGCGAATGCACGCGGTCATACAGCACGCCGATGCACAGGAACAGCGCGCCGGACACAAAACCGTGCGAGATCATTTGCAGCAATGCACCCTCGATGCCGTAGGCGTTGAAGATAAAGAAACCGAGCGTGACGAAGCCCATGTGCGAGATGGACGAATAAGCCACCAGCTTTTTCATGTCGGACTGGGTTAGCGCAACCAGGCCGATATACACCACCGCAATCAGCGACAGCGTGATCATCACCGGCGCCAGGTAATGGCTGGCATCGGGCAGGATGGGCATGGAGAAACGGATGAAACCGTAGGCACCGACCTTCAGCATGATCGCCGCCAGGATCACCGAGCCGCCGGTGGGTGCTTCGACGTGCGCATCCGGCAACCATGTGTGCACCGGGAACATCGGCACTTTCACCGAGAACGCCATGAAGAAGGCGAAGAACAGCATGACCTGTATGCTCAGCGACGGCAGCGCCGTGCGATGGAATTCGAGAATGCTGAAACTGCCGCCGGATTGACGGTACAGGTAAAGCAAAGCCACCAGCATCAGCAGCGAGCCCATCAGGGTGTAGAGGAAGAACTTGACTGCCGCATACACGCGGTTGGGACCGCCCCACACGCCGATGATGATGAACATCGGGATCAGCATCGCCTCCCAGAATGTATAGAACAGCATCGCATCCAGCGCGGCAAACACGCCGTTCACCAGGCCGGACATGATCAGGAACGCCGCCATGTATTGCGCCACGCGCTTCTCGATGACCTTCCACCCGGCGATTATTACCAGCGGTGTAAAGAAGCTGTTGAGCAGGATGAACAACACGGAGATGCCGTCCACACCGAGGTGGTAGTGGATGTTGAAACGGGCAATCCAGTCATGCAGCACGACGAACTGCATGGCACTGGTCATGCGGTCGAATCCAGTGTACAGCGGTATCGTGACCAGGAAGCTCAGGATCGCGCCAGCCAGCGCGATGAAACGCGCCAGTTTCGCATTGCGGTCGTTGCCGGTCGCCAGCACCAGCAAACCGAAAATAATCGGCAACCAGACGGCGACGCTTAACAGGGGATATCCGAAAATCATGCTTGTTCCTTACAATCTAACAAACGGAAACCAACCCCCCTCAATCCCCCCTTGTCAGGGGGGAAGCTGGCACCTCCCCTGATAAGGGGAGGCTGGGAGGGGTTAGGCCTTTGCTTCATTCGAACCATGTGCGCACTGTCAGCAGTGCAGACACGCCGATGATCATCCAAAACGCGTAGTGATAAACGTAGCCGGTCTGGAAAGTGCGCAACACACCGGAGAACATGCCGACCACCTTGGCCGAACCGTTCACGAAGAAACCGTCGATCAGTTTCACGTCGCCGAACTTCCACAGCAAACGGCTGGCACCGCGCGCGCCGCCGGCGAAGAACCAGTCGTTGAAACGGTCGAAGTAATATTTCTGGTCGAGCAATGTGTAGATAGCCGAGAACCTCTGCTTGATGGCTTCCGGAATATCCGGGCGCTTCATGTAGAAGAACCATGCACTACCCGCACCTGCCAGCGCGAGCCAGAACGGCGGGTGAAGCAATGCTTGCAAACCCTTCATAAAAGCACCGGGAAACTCTTCGCGCATCTCGGCCAATGCATGGTGGTTGTGGCCGATGTAAATCGCATCCAGGAAATAGTCGCCGAACAGCATGCTGTCGATGGTGAAGAAGCCGATCAGCACGGACGGGATGGCCAGCATGATCAGCGGCAGCGTCACCACCCATGAGGTCTCGTGCGGTTTCTGTCCCGGTGCCAGGCCATGATGGTGATCGGTGGAAATCTCTTCGTCGGCATGATCGCCTTCATGATCGTGATGCGACTTGCCGAAGCGTTCCTCGCCGTGGAATACCAGGAAGTACATGCGGAAGGAATAGAACGCCGTGACGAATACGCCTGCCACTACGGCGAAATAGGCAAAACCGGAGCCGGGCAACTCGGACATGCCCACCGCTTCGATGATGCTGTCCTTGGAATAGAAGCCGGAGAAGAACGGCGTGCCGATCAGCGCCAGCGAACCGATCAGCGAAGTAATCCAGGTGATCGGCATGTATTTGCGCAGGCCACCCATGTTGCGGATGTCCTGGTCATGGTGCATGGCGATGATGACGGAACCCGCGGCAAGGAACAGCAGCGCCTTGAAGAACGCATGCGTCATCAGGTGGAACACCGCCACCGAGTAGGCCGAGGCGCCCAGCGCCACGGTCATGTAGCCGAGTTGCGACAAGGTGGAATACGCCACCACGCGCTTGATGTCGTTCTGAATGACGCCGAGGAAGCCCATGAACAGCGCGGTGATCGCGCCGATGACCATCACAAAGGACAGCGCGGTCTCGGACAATTCAAACAGCGGCGACATGCGCGCCACCATGAAGATACCGGCGGTCACCATGGTTGCCGCGTGGATCAACGCGGAGATCGGGGTCGGGCCTTCCATCGAATCGGGCAACCAGACATGCAGCGGGAACTGCGCACTCTTGCCCATCGCGCCGATGAACAGCAGGATACAGATTGCGGTCAGCAATCCCACCGACATGCCGGGAATGGGAGCCATGTCATTCACGTAACGGTGGGCATTGTTGAATACCCACTGGTAATCCAGGGTGCCAAACACCATCAGCACCAGGCCGATCCCCAGCAGGAAACCGAAGTCCCCCACGCGGTTGACCAGAAACGCTTTCAGGTTGGCATAGATCGCCGTGGGGCGCGTGTACCAAAAACCGATCAGCAGGTAGGACACCAGGCCCACCGCTTCCCAACCGAAGAACAGTTGCATGAAGTTGTTGGCCATCACCAGCATCAGCATGGAGAAGGTGAACAGCGAGATGTAGCTGAAGAAGCGCTGGTAACCGGGATCCTCTTCCATGTAGCCGATAGTGTAGATATGCACCATGAGCGAAACGAAGGTCACCACCAGCATCATCATCACGGTCAGACGGTCGATGAGGAAGCCGACTTCAAAGGTGGTATCACCTGAAGACATCCACTTGTATACCGTGCCGTTAAAGATGTGTCCTGCCATTACATCCTGGAAAATTGCCAGCGAAGCAAAGAAGGAGACCGCGACCAGAATGATCGTGATGCGATGCGACCAGGCGCGTCCCAGAACCTTGCCAAACAGCCCGGCAGCGAGGGCGCCGACCAGCGGAGCAACGGGAACCAGCAGATACAGACTGTGCATATCCATTATGGATACCTCGAAAAATTCAAAGTTCTAAGCAAGACAAGGCGCGAGCGAAAAATTGCGACGCTGCATATATCCAATATGTAAGGAGTAATTTTTTGTGCGCAACGCGGTATTGCGACGAAATTTGGATTTTTAGAGGTATCCATGTGCATCAACCTTTCAGGCTGCCCAGGTCATCGACGTTAATGGTGTGCAGATTACGGAACAGCACTACCAGGATGGCCAGGCCGATCGCCGCTTCCGCAGCCGCCACGGTAAGTATGAAGAACACGAAGACCTGCCCCGCCGCATCGTTCAGGTAATGCGAGAACGCAATGAAATTGGTGTTCACTGCCAGCAGCATCAGCTCGATCGCCATCAGCAGCACGATCAGGTTCTTGCGATTGAGGAAGATGCCGACTATGGCAATGGCGAACAGCACCGCGCTCAACACCAGATAATGCGATAGACCCAGATTCAACATGTTCTCCCCTTTGCTTTAATCTGCGGCATGTTCGCCGGAAACGGCGACATCCTCTGCAACATCTGCCTGGTTCGCGGATGGAACAGAAACGATGCGCAGGCGATCCTGCTTCTTGACCGCGATCTGCTTGCTGATGTCCTGACGCTGTACATCGCGGCGCTTGCGCAAAGTCAGCGCAATCGCGGATACCATCGCCAGCAGCAGCAACACGGCGGCCAGTTCGAATGGATAAACGTAATCGGTGTAGATAAGCCGCCCGAGCTCTTTGGTATTGCTGTAATTGGCGGCGTGCTGCACGGGAGTCATCCCGACCGATGTTTCCTTGGCACCCAGCACCCACACCATCTGCACAACGATCAGGCCCGCCAGCAGCAGCCCGACCGGCAGCCAGCGCAGGAATCCTTTGCGCATTTGCTCGATATTGATGTCCAGCATCATCACCACGAACAGGAACAGCACCATTACCGCGCCGACATACACCAGCACCAGCGTAATGGCGAGGAATTCGGCTTCCAGCAACAACCAGATGCCCGCACTGCTGACGAAGGCCAGAACCAGAAACAGCACCGCATGCAACGGGTTGCGCGCAGTAATCACGCGCAGTGCCGCAAACACGGTCACGGCAGCAAACAGGTAGAACAAAGTTTCAATGTTCATGTGACTTCCTCTAATTACCGATACTTGGCATCGGCAGCTCTATCCTTGGCGATCTGCTCTTCATATTTGTCACCCACCGCCAGCAGCATGGGCTTGGTGTAATACAGGTCACCGCGATTCTCGCCGTGATATTCGAACACTCGCGTTTCGACGATGGCATCCACCGGACAGGATTCTTCGCAGAAACCGCAGAAGATGCATTTGGTCAGGTCAATGTCGTATTGCGTGGTGCGGCGCGACCCGTCTTCGCGCTCTGCCACTTCGATCTTGATCGCCAGCGCCGGACACACCGCTTCGCACAGTTTGCAGGCGATGCAGCGCTCTTCGCCGTTGGGATAACGGCGTTGTGCATGCAGGCCGCGAAAACGGAAACTCTGCGGCGTCTTTTCCTCCGGATACTCGACCGTCACATGGCGCGCGAAGAAATAGCGCCCGGTCACGGTCATGCCTTTGAGAAACTCGAGCAGCAGGAAACTCTTGAAGAAATTGATGAGGTTTTTCATATTTTTATCCTCGGGCACTTACCAAACCCACCAGGGCGTCTGCATCCACGTGGCGACCACCACGACATAGAACAGGGTAAGCGGTATGAACACTTTCCAGCCCAAACGCATCAACTGGTCATAGCGATAGCGCGGGAATGTCGCACGGAACCACAGGAACAGGAACATGAAGATGAGCATCTTGCCCAGCATCCAGAACAAGCCGGGAACCTGGTCTGTCAATGCTCCCAGTACCGGCCAGTTCTGGAAAGGGTTGAGCCAGCCGCCGAGGAACAGCACGGTCGCCATCGCCGTAATCAGAATCATGTTGGCATATTCGGCCAGGAAAAATATCGCAAAGCCCATGCCGGAGTATTCGACGTGGAAACCTGCCACGATCTCGGATTCACCTTCGGCCAAGTCAAATGGCGCACGGTTGGTCTCGGCCACGCCCGCAATGAAATACACCACGAACATGGGGAACAGCGGGATGAAGTACCAGTGAAGGAAACCGTAACCGCCGCTCTGTCCGCGCACGATATCGCCCAGATTCAGGCTCTGCGCCGCCAGCAACACGCACACCAAAGCAAAACCCATCGCCAGTTCATACGAGACTATCTGTGCTGAGGCACGCATGGCACCGAGGAATGCGTATTTGGAATTGGATGACCAACCGGCGATGATGATGCCGTACACACCGAGCGAAGTCATGGTCAGCAGGTACAACAACCCCGCATTCACATCCGCCAGGATCAGGCCTTCACCAAAAGGAACCACCGCCCATGCCGCCAGTGCCGTCGTGAGCGCAAGCGCCGGCGCCATCATGAACAGGAACTTGTTGGCCCCGGACGGAATAATGATTTCCTTGAACAGCAGTTTTACACCGTCGGCAATCGGTTGCATCAGCCCCCACCAGCCCACACGGTTGGGACCGGGACGTACCTGCATGAAGCCCAGCACCTTGCGTTCAGCCAGGGTGTAGTAGGCCACGCCGCCCAAGAGAGGAAGAATAATGGCGATGATCTTGATCACCGTCCATGTCGCATGCCATGCCGGTTCGATGAATCCGCGCAGCAAATCCCAGAGTCCGAAAAAGCTCAAGAGCGATTCGACTAAATGCAGTGCCTGAGCTTCCATCATGCGCGCTCCACAGTGATCGTTCCAAACATCGCACCCAACGCAGCAGTCACTGCATGGCCAGACGCCACACGCACTACACCCCTGGGTAATTTATCGTCTGCCGCCGCAATCAGTTGCGCACTGCCCTGCCCCTGGCTGACCTTGACTCTCCCGCCGACCTGCACGCCCAGCTTTTTCAACTCGTCGCTGTGCAGCCATGCTTGCGGCATTGCCGCATCGGTTGTCGCCTGCAACGGAGCCGAACGGCGTACCACGGCATCTGTTGAATAGATCGGCACATCGCTCACGCGCTGCAGACCGTTGGAAGCTGATGCTGCTTTTGCTTCCACACCGCCGATAGCATTGTTCAATCTGGAGGCAACATCCACGCCTTGCAGCGCTTCGTCGCGTACCGCCTCGGAAGTGTCCTGATCGAAACCTTCCACCTTCAGCAAATTGCCCAGCACGCGCAACACCTTCCAGGCCGGTCGCGCTTCGCCCAAGGGTTTGACTGCACCCTTGAAGCTTTGCACGCGACCTTCGGTGCTGACGAACGTACCGGATGTCTCGGTGAACGGTGCCACAGGCAACAACACATCCGCATAATCCAGCGCCTGGTGCTTGTAGGCAGACAGCACGATAACCGTGTCTGCAGTCTTGATGGCAGCAATGGCCTGCTGCGGGTTGGCACAATCCAGTTCCGCTTCAACGTTCAGCAGAACGTAAGCTTTGCGCGGCTCCGCCAGCATGGATGCGGCATTCATGCCCTTGGCACCCGGCGTGGCTTGCGCCAGGTAACCGCCGACGCTGTTCGCCGCTTCGCCAAGGAATCCGAACTTGCCGTTGCTCAGCGCGGCGATCTGCTGCGCCAACGCTTGCAGTTGCGCGGCTTGCGGATGCTGTTGCGCGAAATTGCCGAGCAGCACGGTAACGCTCTCGCCACTGGCAAGACTCTTGGCGATAGCTGCGGCTTCGCCGCTTGCGCTCTGACCCTGTTTTTCCGCGGTCAGTGCCTTCGATATTTGCGTCAACGTTTCCACCAGGGCATCAGGGGCAACAATGGCTTTGTTCGCCACCTTCATCAACAGGTCGTCGTCAACAGAGTGAACGATATTGGCTTGTGCACCATACTTAACGGCCTGGCGGATACGAGCCGCCAATAACGGATGATCCTTGCGCAGGAAACTGCCGACGATGAGGAAACGGTCCGCCTTGCTGATGTCGGCGATAGGCATGCCCAGCCAGGGCGCGCCTTGCTGCTTGGCATCGGCGCTGAAGTCGGATTGGCGCAGACGAAAATCGACATTCTGACTGCCAATGCCGCGCATGAGTTTTTGCAGCAGATAGAGTTCTTCCAGTGTGGAGTTGCCCGTCGCCAGCGCCCCGACCTGCTCGGCACCGGCACCGTTGGCAATATGGCGCAGGCCGTTGGCCGCATATTCCAGCGCCACTTGCCACTCCACTTCCATCCACTTGCCGTCCTGCTTGATCATCGGCTTGGTCAGGCGGTCGGGTGTATTCAACCCTTCATAGGCGAAGCGATCCTTGTCGGACAGCCAGCATTCGTTGATTTCATCGTTCTCGATCGGCAATACGCGGAGTACGCGGTTGTTCTTGGTTTGCACAGCCAGTCCGGACCCCAAGCTGTCATGTGCACTCACCGAGCGGCGGCGCGACAGTTCCCAGGAACGTGCCTTGTAACGGAACGGCTTGCTGGTCAGCGCACCCACCGGGCACAGATCGATCATGTTGCCGGAAAGTTCGGAATTCACAGTGCCTGAAACGAACGACATGATTTCGGCGTGCTCGCCGCGGAATGCCTGGCCCAGTTCCATTTGGCCGGCAATCTCCTGGCCGAAGCGCACGCAGCGGGTACAGTTGATACAGCGGCTCATTTCTTCCGCCGACACCAGCGGGCCGAGGTCCTTGGCCAGCACCATGCGTTTTTCTTCGTGGTAGCGCGAATGTCCGCCACCGTAGCCGACCGACATATCCTGCAGCATGCACTCGCCGCCCTGGTCGCAGATCGGGCAATCCAGCGGGTGGTTCACCAGCAGGAATTCCATCACGCCCTGCTGCGCCTTCACTGCCTGTTCGGAATGGGTGTGCACCTTCATGCCTTCGGCTACCGGCGTGGCGCAGGCAGGCAAGGGCTTGGGTGCCTTCTCCACTTGCACCAGACACATGCGGCAGTTGGCGGCGATGGAGAGTTTCTTGTGATAGCAAAAATGCGGAATGGAAATCCCGGCCTGATGCGCGGCCTCGATGATAGTCGCGCCGTTATCGGTCTGTATCTGCTTACCGTCGATTTCGATGTTGATCATTGCTCACCTATTCCGTTCAGCCTCACACCAGGCAACGTTTGTGCTCGATGTGATATTCGAATTCCTTGCGGTAGTGCTTGAGCATGCCTTGCACCGGCCATGCCGCCGCATCGCCCAGCGCGCAAATTGTGCGTCCGGCGATGTTGTTGCACAGGTCAAGCAGCAGATCCAGATCTTCCGGCCTGCCTTCGCCATGTTCAATGCGGTGAATGATGCGATACAGCCAGCCCGTGCCCTCGCGGCAGGGCGTGCATTGACCACAGGATTCTTCATAGTAGAAATAGGACAGGCGCTCCAGCGCTTTCACCATGCAGGTGGAATCGTCCATCACAATGACGGCGCCGGACCCGAGATAGGAACCGGCCTTCTGCAAAGAGTCGAAGTCCATGTTGACGTCCATGATGATCTCGGCTGGCAGCACCGGCATGGAAGAACCGCCGGGAATCACCCCCTTCAGCTTGTGGCCGTTGCGCACGCCACCCGCCATTTCCAGCAGCTTCCTGAACGGCGTACCCAGCGGCAGTTCGAAGTTGCCGGGGTTGTTTACATGACCGGAAACCGAGAACAGTTTTATGCCGCCGCTGTTGGGCACACCCAGGTCGGCGAATTTCTTGCCGCCCTCGCGAATGATGTAAGGAATGCTGGCGAACGTCTCGGTATTGTTGATGGTGGTCGGCTTGCCATACAGGCCAAAGCTGGCGGGGAAAGGCGGCTTGTAGCGCGGTTGGCCTTTCTTGCCCTCGATGGATTCGAGCAGTGCGGTCTCTTCGCCGCACACGTAGGCGCCGTAACCCATATGGTTGTGCAGATCGAACTCGAAATCGAACCCCATGATGTTCTTGCCCAGGTAGCCCGCCTTGCGTGCCTCTTCGCAGGCTGCTTCCATGATCTCGTAGGCCTCGAATATCTCGCCGTGCAGATAGTTGTAACCGGTCTTCACGCCCATGCAGTAGGCGCCGATTGCCATCCCTTCGATCAACAGATGCGGGTTGTAACGCAAAATGTCGCGATCCTTGCAGGTGCCCGGTTCGCCTTCATCCGAGTTGCACACCAGGTATTTCTCACCATCGAAATGGCGTGGCATGAAACTCCACTTCAGGCCGGTGGGAAAACCCGCACCGCCGCGGCCGCGCAGGCCGGAGGTCTTGACTTCGGTAATGATGGCGTCAGGTGACATCTTCTCGGTCAGCACCTTGCGCAGCGCCTGATAGCCGCCGACCTTGAGGTAATTTTCCAGCGTCCACGGCTGGTCGAAATGCATCGTGGTGAGAATGACGGATCCGCTCATTGTTTATCCAGTTCTGCCAGAATCTGGTCGATTTTCTCGCCGGTCAAACGACCGCACATTTTCTTGTTGTTGATCGTGAGCAGCGGCGCATCGGTACAAGCCCCCATGCACTCGCCTTCACGAATGCCGAACTTGCCATCCGCCGTGACTTCGCCCAGACCGATGCCGAGGCGCTTGTTGAGGTGGGCCAGCGTGTCGTCGGAGCCGCACAACTGACAAGACAGGTTGGTACACACGGTCAGCGTGTATTTACCCATCGGTTTGAGGTTGTACATGTGGTAGAAGGTCGCCACTTCGTATACCCCCATCTGGGTCATGCCCAGATAAACGGCAACGTCCGCCATGTCTTCGGGTGCGACCCAGCCCTTCTCGTCCTGCACGAAACGCAACGCCGACATCACGGCGGACTGGCGCTGATCGGCAGGATATTTTTTCAGCTCTTTGTCGATGAGCGTGGTGATCTGTTGGGATAACATCAGCGATCAATCTCCCCGAAAACAATATCTTGAGTTCCGATGATCGCCACCACGTCGGCGATCATGTGCCCTTTTGCCATCTCATCCAGGCTGGCCAGATGCGAAAAACCGGGGGCGCGTATCTTCATGCGGTAAGGCTTGTTCGCGCCGTCCGACACCAGGTAGATGCCGAACTCGCCCTTGGCATGCTCGACCGCGGAATACACCTCGCCGGCGGGCACGTGAAAACCTTCGGTGAACAGCTTGAAGTGGTGGATCAGCTCTTCCATATTCTCTTTCATGGATTCGCGTTTGGGCGGAGCAAACTTCAGGTCGTCAGTAATTACCGGTCCCGGATTCTTGCGCAACCAATCGATACATTGCTTGATGATGCGGTTGGACTGGCGCATTTCTTCCACGCGCACCAGATAACGGTCATAGCAATCGCCCTCGACGCCGACGGGAATGTCGAAGTCCAGGTTGTCATAGACTTCGTACGGCTGTTTCTTGCGCAAATCCCACACCACGCCAGAGCCGCGCAGCATCGGGCCGGTGAAGCCCAGCGCCATCGCGCGTTCCGGTGACACCACGCCGATACCCACCGTGCGCTGCTTGAAGATACGGTTGTCGGTCAGCAACGTTTCGTATTCATCCACATTCCCCGGAAAGCGGTTGGCAAAGTCTTCCAGATAATCAAGCAGGGAACCCTGGCGGTTCTCGTTCATTGTTTTAACCGCAGCCGCATTGTGGATCTTGCTCGCCTGGTATTGCGGCATCGAGTCCGGCAAATCGCGATACACACCGCCCGGTCGATAGTAGGCCGCATGCATGCGCGCGCCGGAAACCGCCTCGTAAGCATCCATCAACGCTTCGCGTTCGCGGAACGTATAGAACATCGGCGACATCGCGCCAACGTCGAGCGCGGAAGCGCCAAGCCACAACAGATGGTTCAGGACGCGCGTGATCTCGTCGAACATGACGCGTATGTATTGCGCGCGAACCGGCACGTCGATGCCCGCCAGTTTTTCGATCGCCATCACATAGGCATGCTCGTTCATCATCATGGACACGTAGTCCAGCCTGTCCATATAGGGAACGGTTTGCAGGTAAGTCTTGTGTTCGGCCAGTTTCTCGGTCGCGCGATGCAGCAAGCCGATGTGAGGATCGGCGCGTTCGACCACTTCGCCGTCCAGTTCCAGCACCAGGCGCAACACGCCGTGCGCAGCCGGGTGCTGCGGGCCAAAATTCATGGTGTAGTTCTTTATATCCGCCATAACGATGCCTTTATTATTCGATCAGGAACGACCGTAGTTTTCTTCGCGCATCGTGCGCGGCGTAATTTCGCGCGGCTCCACCGTCACGGGTTCATACACCACACGTTGCTGAGCAGCGTCGTAGCGCATCTCGACCGTACCTGACAGGGGGAAATCCTTGCGGAACGGATTGCCGACGAAACCGTAATCGGTAAGGATGCGGCGCAGATCGGGGTGTCCGACAAAGATGATGCCGTACAAATCGAATGCCTCGCGTTCATACCAGTTGGCGGAAGGCCATATTTCCGCAACCGAATTCAACACCGGAGTCTCGTCGTCCTCAGCGAACACGCGCACTCGCAGACGGATGTTGTGGGTCACCGACAGCAGATGATAGACAGCAGCGAATCTGGGACCTTTGCGCGGCACATCGGGCAGGTACTTGCCATCCTCGCACAACTCGCTGCCATAGGCGGAATAGTCGATGCCGCATACATCGACCAACTCTTCAAAGCGCAAATCGGCATCGTCTCGCAGGCGGGTGAACACGCTGGTCATGTCGTTCGCCTTGACCACCAGCGTCAGTTCGCCCAAATCCTCCGTCAGGGTAACTATCCTGCCCGAGAAGGCCTCGTTCAGATTTGAGGAAAGTATGTTCAGGTCGGTTGCCATGGTCATCCTAGCGTGCAATGGTGTTGGTACGTCTGATCTTGTTCTGCAACTGGATGATGCCGTAGAGCAGCGCCTCGGCAGTCGGCGGGCAACCGGGAACGTAGATATCCACGGGAACGATGCGATCGCAACCGCGCACTACTGAATAGGAATAATGGTAATAGCCGCCGCCGTTGGCACAGGACCCCATGGATATCACAAACCGGGGCTCGGCCATTTGATCATAGACTTTGCGCAATGCCGGCGCCATCTTGTTGCATAGCGTTCCAGCCACAATCATCAAATCAGACTGTCTTGGGCTGGGGCGGAAAACCTCGGCTCCAAAACGCGACAAGTCGTAACGGGGTGCCACTGCATGCATCATTTCCACAGCACAGCAGGCCAGACCGAAGGTCATCGGCCACAGAGAACCGGTACGGACATAGTTGATTACCGTGTCGGCACTCGTTGTGACAAAGCCCTTGTTTAATATGCCCTCAATGCCCATGTGTCATCTCCACCAATAAGCAGTTCACGCCCTTAGTCTCGTGCGTTCCCAAGCAAACGGCATTCGCGGCCGGTCGCATCCCCACTGCGTGGGGCCCCTGCTTCCTGCTCATGCTGTCGTGCCTCTGTCCATCCATATTGCCCCGGTTGCACTCTGCAGCACTCGCGGACGGTCACATCCCCGCTGCGCTGGGCCCCTGCTCCCTGCTCGCACTGTCGTGCCTTTGCCCATCCAAATTGTTCCGACTGCACTCTGCAGCGCTCGCGGACGGTCACATCCCCGCTGCGCGGGGCCCCTGCTCCCTGCTCGCACTGTCGTGCCTCTGTCCAACCAAATTGCTCCGGTTGCACTCTGCAGCACTCGCGGACGGTCACATCCCCGCTGCGCGGGGCCCCTGCTCCCTGCTCGCACTGCTACTCCCATTCCAGCGCCCCCTTCATCCATTCGTAGATAAAGCCAACCGTGAGGATGGCGAGAAAGATCATCATGGAAACAAAACCGAAGGTGCCGATCTCCTTGAGCACGATCGCCCAGGGAAAGAGGAAGGCGATCTCAAGATCGAACAGGATAAACAGGATGGCCACCAGGTAGAAGCGCACATCGAACTTCATGCGTGCATCTTCGAAGGCCTCGAAGCCGCATTCGTAGGGTGAAAGTTTTTTCTCGTCCGGGCGATTGGGCCCCAGCAACATACCCAATACCAATGGCAATACGCCAATCACGAGAGCGATGACAATAAATAGCAGAACTGGAAAATAATTTTCCAACATTATGGAGTCCCCCTCCTCTGTAAACCCCCAACTGTGGGAGCGCAGAATGCTACTCTAAGATTTTGACCTTTGGCTCGAAGCCTGGGTTCATTCGATTTGGTGCGGGGCATGGGACTCGAACCCACACGTCCTTTCGGACACAGCCACCTCAAGGCTGCGCGTCTACCAATTCCGCCAACTCCGCATAATTCAAATTATTATTTTGCTACTCTTTACTTTGGTATTTGTTGCGACTTCGAATTAATTGTATCAGCAGGTATCGGTGCGGGTGCAGACTGCACCGGCACAGGCTGCGGTTGCAACGCTTGCACATCAACCTTGTCCATGACGCCCATATCCTTGCCGGGACGCGAATACAAATAGGTCAACGTCAAACTGGTGATAAAAAATACCGTCGCCGCCACTGCCGTGCTACGACTCAGAAAATTGGCTGAACCGCTGGATCCGAAAAGGCTTCCGGCGGAACCGGAACCGAATGCCGCACCCATATCAGCGCCTTTGCCGTGCTGGATCAACACCAGACCGATCAGCACTACTGCGGTTATCACATGCACTACCCAAACTATATTTTCCACACGCTACTCCAGAACAAATCAAACACTATATATACAGACCGAATACTACAGACCCGCGCGGCAGATCCCCAAAAATTCATCGGCGATCAAAGCCGCTCCACCAATCAAGCCGCCGTCGATATCCGACTTGCCGAACAACTCCGGCGCATTCGCCGCTTTCACGCTGCCGCCGTACAGTATAACCAAACCTTGCGCGACTTGGGCATCATGCCCTGCTACGCGCTGACGGATAAATGCATGCACTGCCTGTGCCTGCTCCGCTGTTGCCGTCTTGCCCGTGCCGATCGCCCACACCGGTTCATAGGCCACAACGGCCTTACTCAAAGCCTGCACGCCGGTCAGCGCAATCACCGCATCCAGTTGCTCGGCGACTATTGTTTCAGTCACACCGCTCTCGCGCTGCTCCAGCGTTTCACCCACACACAATATGGGTATCAGTCCCACCAACTGTGCCGCAGCAAACTTTTCCGCTACCAGACGGCTGTTCTCGCCGTAAATGCTGCGTCGTTCAGAGTGCCCGACGATGACATAAGTACAACCAAAGTCCGCCAGCATACCGGCGGACACTTCCCCGGTGAAGGCGCCCTTTTCGAGCTGGTGAACATTTTGAGCTCCCCACTTCACTGACGAAGACGACAATTCCTGTTTAAGCTGTGCCAGATAAGGAAAAGGGGCACAGACCGCGATATCCACCCGGGATAATTGCGCGGCACCGCTCTTCAGAGCCCCTAACAATGAAGCGTTCTGAGCCAGCGAGCCGTGCATTTTCCAATTTCCGACCACCAGTTTGCGACGCATCAGGATCAACCTTCCGCCTTAGTCCGAAGGCGGCGATACTACCGATGAAAACTAAAATGGTCAAACTTAGCCCTGGCCCGCCCCGGAACGCCACCCCATGCTTAATCAGCCTCCCTCACGCTCAATTTATTGTATTTGGTAATAATTCCGTAACAAGCTCGCAATAGGATGCTCGCTCGCTAGCAAGCGACATTCAACGAACCATCACTGCGAGAGAAACCTGAAATGAGTAAATTGAATCGTTTTCTAGTCAGTATCGGACTTTCCTCCGCACTACTGTCTGTTGGCATCGTATCAGCTGCCAACATCACCGGTGCGGGAGCCACCTTCCCCTCTCCAATCTACGCCAAGTGGGCAGAAGCCTACGAAACCGAAAGCGGCACCGGCTTGAATTACCAATCTATTGGTTCCGGTGGCGGCATCAAGCAGATCCAGGCCAAAATCGTGGACTTCGGCGCGAGCGACGCGCCTTTGAACCCCAATGAATTGGCGCTTGCCGGCCTGACCCAGTTCCCGACCGTGATCGGCGGCGTGGTTCCTGTCGTCAACATCGATGGCATTGCCCCGGGCCAATTGAAGCTGGACGGCAAAGTACTGGCCGACATTTTCCAGGGCAGGGTCACCAAATGGAATGACAAGCACATTGTTGCAGACAATCCAGGTCTCGCTTTACCGGATGAAACCATCAATGTGATGTACCGCTATGACAGTTCCGGTACCACATTCATCTTCACCACCTATTTGTCGCAAGTCAGCCCCGACTGGAAAAACAGCGTAGGAGCGGGCAAGGCCGTGAAATGGCCTGTCGGCACCGGAGGCAAGGGTAACGAAGTGGTCGCTTCTTATGTACAACGCATCAAGAATTCCATCGGTTATGTGGAATATGCCTACGTTGTGAAAAACAGGATGACTCACACCCAACTGAAAAACCGCGATGGCCAGTTCGTTTCACCCACCGACACAAGCTTCACTGCCGCCGCCGCCAACGCCAAATGGGATGCAGACAAGGGTTTCTTTGAAATCCTGACCAACGAACCGGGCAAGGATAGCTGGCCTATCACCGGCGCCACTTTTATCCTGATCTACAAATCCCAGGACAAACCGGCGAATGCCGGGGAAATGCTGAAATTCTTCGACTGGGCATTTACCAACGGCGACAAGATGGCTTCCGAACTGAACTACGTGCCGCTGCCAACCAGCCTGAAGAACATGATCCACGCCTCCTGGAAATCACAAGTTAAAGACACCTCCGGCAAAGCCCTGTGGAATTAAGGCTCATGCATATTGTGGTTTATGCCGAAGTTATCTCGTGGAGTGAACCTTAAACGACAGACCTTGGCCAAACACGCCGCCACGCAACCAGACAAGCAGCCGTGTTTACTGTTCAGGATCTGCTCGCGTTGCCCTTTGAATCGCCCGCCCATGCTCATCCGCCTCCCTCACATCTCCGTTTGTTACAATGTGTAATAATTGTGTAACAAACGGGTACTATGATGCGATTCGCTAGCAAACGGCGAGCAAACGAACAGATCCTCTACACTTTGGGAGAAACTTGAAATGAGCAAACTGAATCGACTTTTTAACAGCATAGGCCTGTCAGTTGCCATGCTGTCTGCCGGCAGCGCATTCGCAGCCGACATCACCGGCGCGGGCGCAACCTTCCCCTATCCGATCTATGCCAAATGGGCAGAAGCCTATAAGACACAAACCGGCACCGGCATGAATTACCAATCCATCGGCTCCGGCGGCGGCATCAAGCAAATCCAGGCCAAGACTGTGGACTTCGGTGCAACCGACGCTCCGATGACCCCGAACGAATTGGGACTTGCCGGTTTGACCCAGTTCCCGGCTGTCATTGGCGGTGTGGTTCCAGTCGTCAATATCGCAGGCATCGCTCCCGGCCAGTTGAAACTGGATGGCCAAGTGCTGGCAGACATCTTCCAGGGCAAGATCACCAAATGGAATGACAAGCGCATCGCCGCCGATAATGCCGGCCTCGCTTTGCCGGATGAAGCCATCACCGTGGTGCACCGTGCTGACGGTTCCGGTACCACCTTCATCTTCACGACCTATCTGTCGCAAGTCAGCCTGGACTGGAAACGCAGCGTGGGCGGCGACAAGGCCGTATCCTGGCCCGTTGGTACCGGCGGCAAGGGTAACGAAGGCGTCGCTTCTTACGTGCAACGCATCAAGAATTCCATTGGTTATGTGGAATATGCCTATGCTTTGCAAAACAAGATGACTCACACCGAGCTGAAAAACCGCGATGGCCAGTTCGTTGCGCCCACCGACACCAGCTTCAAGGCTGCTGCCGCCAATGCCAAATGGGATGCCGACAAGGGCTTCTATGAAATCCTGACCAACGAACCGGGCAAGGATAGCTGGCCTATCACCGGTGCAACTTTCATCCTGATCTACAAATCCCAGGACAAACCGGCGAATGCAATGGAAGTAATGAAGTTCTTCAACTGGGCCTTCAGCAACGGCGACAAGCTGGCTGCTGACCTGGACTACGTACCATTGCCAACCAACCTGAAGTCGATGATCTACGCTTCCTGGAAAGCACAAGTAAAGGACACTTCCGGCAAGGCACTGTGGAAGTAAGCCACACGCACTAAGCTATAATTGCGGGGGCTCAAAACGCCCCCGTAATTTTTCCAACGACCCTCTCTGATTAAGTTGATCTATGCCGACGTTACTACGCGAAGCGAGCCTTAAACGACAAGCTGTGCTGGACTTGCTGTTCCGCAATGTGACACGCCTGGCCGCGTTTATCGTACTGGCTTTGCTGGCAGCAATCATCGGCTCGCTGATCATGGGCAGCCTGCCTGCCATCCGCGCCTTCGGCTTTGGTTTCATTACCAGTTCGGAATGGAATCCGGTCACCGACCAATATGGCGCGCTTATTCCGATCATCGGTACGCTGGTTACTTCGGGCATCGCGTTAGTCATCGCGATCCCGGTCAGCTTCGGCATCGCCCTGTTCTTGACCGAACTGTCGCCAAAATGGCTGCGCCGTCCACTCGGCATCGCTGTCGAATTGCTGGCGGGCATCCCCAGCATCATTTACGGCATGTGGGGCCTGTTCATTTTCGCCCCTCTGTTCGCGGATCACGTCGAACCCTGGATAAATAACCACATCGGTACATTGCCCGTCCTTGGCCCCTTTTTCTCCGGCCCGCCCATGGGGATCGGCATACTCACCGCCGGAATTATTCTGGCGATCATGGTCATCCCATTCATCGCTTCGGTGATGCGCGACGTGTTCGACGTCGTCCCCACCATGCTCAAGGAATCGGCCTATGGCCTGGGTGCAACCACCTGGGAAGTGATGTGGAACGTGGTGCTGCCCTACACCAAGATCGGCGTGGTCGGTGGCATCATGCTCGGCCTGGGCCGCGCGCTGGGAGAAACGATGGCGGTGACCTTCGTCATCGGCAATGCGCACGACCTCAGCAAATCGCTGCTCATGCCCGGCAACAGTATCTCCTCGGCGCTGGCCAATGAATTCACCGAGGCCGTGGGCGAGTTATACACCTCGTCGCTCATCGAACTCGGCCTGATCCTGTTCTTCATTACATTTGTTGTGCTTTCGCTTGCCCGTTTCATGCTCTACCGGCTGGCAAAAGGCGAAGGACGGAGCGCCTGACATGTTTGATCTCTACACACGACGTCGCATCATCAACGTCCTCACCCTGAGCATCTCGGTGTTCACCATGGCGTTCGGCCTGTTCTGGCTGGTCTGGATACTGTGGACTCTGCTGGAAAACGGACTGCCCAATCTGGGCGTGCATATCTTCACCCAGACCACGCCCCCGCCCGGCAGCAGCGGCGGATTGATCAACGCCATTTTCGGCAGCTTGATGATGACGATAATCGGCGTCATGATCGGTACGCCTATCGGCATCCTGGCCGGCACTTACCTGGCCGAGTTCGGCCAGCGCGGCTGGCTGGCGCCCATCACCCGTTTCATCAACGACGTGCTGCTTTCCGCACCGTCCATCGTGATCGGCATGTTCGTGTATGAAATCTACGTGAGCAAAGTGCAGCATTTCGCCGGCTGGGGCGGCGCGTTCGCGCTCGCCATCATCGTGATTCCGGTAGTCATCCGCACCACCGAAAACATGCTGCGCCTCGTACCCAACAGTCTGCGCGAAGCCGCCGCCGCCTTGGGGGCGCCGCAGTGGAAGGTCATTACTTTTGTTACCTTGCGCGGCGCACGTGCCGGCATCCTGACCGGTATCTTGCTGGCCGTCGCCCGCGTCAGCGGCGAAACTGCCCCGCTGCTGTTCACCGCGCTGAATAACCAGTTCTGGAGCAGCAACATGAACCAGCCGATGGCCAACCTGCCGGTGGTCATCTTCCAGTTCGCCATGAGCCCCTACAATGACTGGCAAAACCTGGCCTGGGCGGGCGCATTGCTCATCACCCTGAGCGTACTCACCCTGAACATCGTGGCGCGCGTCATGTTCCGCCAGAAATCGAACCATCAATGAGGATTCAAGAAATGTCCGCTGAACAAATCATCTCCGCCCCGAAATTGATCGTACGCGATCTCAATTTCTACTACGGTGCGGATCGAGCGCTGAAAGACATCAACCTGGTCATCCCGGAAAAGATGGTCACCGCCTTCATCGGCCCGTCCGGTTGCGGCAAGTCCACCCTGCTGCGCACCTTCAACCGCATGTACCAGCTCTACCCCAAGCAGCGCGCCACCGGCGAAATCCTGCTGGACGGCGAGAACCTGCTGGACAAAAAACAGGATCTCAACAACCTGCGCTCCAAGATCGGCATGGTGTTCCAGAAGCCCACCCCGTTCCCGATGTCCATCCACGACAACATCGCCTTCGGCGTAAAGCTCTACGAAAACCTGAGCAAGCACGACATGGAAGAGCGCGTGGAATGGGCGCTGAAGAAAGCCGCGTTGTGGAATGAAGTGAAGGATAAATTGAAACAAAGCGGCACCGGCCTCTCCGGTGGCCAGCAACAACGCCTGTGCATCGCCCGCGCCATCGCGGTTAAACCGCAAGTGCTACTGCTGGATGAGCCGACATCGGCGCTGGACCCAATCTCTACGGCGCATATCGAGAAATTGATCGATGAGTTGAAGCAGGACTTCACGATTGTGATCGTTACGCACAACATGCAGCAGGCAGCGCGGGTTTCGGACTTTACGGCTTATATGTATCTGGGGGATCTGATTGAGTTTGGGGATACCAGTGCGGTGTTTACTAATCCGAAGAGGAAAGAGACTGAGGATTACATTACTGGACGTTTCGGTTAAACGCCGCATGTAGGTTGGGTGGAGCGTAGCGATACCCAACAATCAACATTTCAAACGATGGGTATCGCTGCGCTCAACCCATCCTACCCGCTGGACGTTTTGGTTAATACACTCCATACCGTTCGTTCGTAGGGTGGGCACGTTTTTGTGCCCACGCGAATTCTCCAAAATCAACTTCAACACCGTCGGGGGTAGCCCGACAGCTAGTCACTTTTTCTTGCTTCGCCAAAGAAAAAGTAACCAAAAAGAAGGCGACCCCAGCGCACCGCCCCTGCGGGGTTCCCTGCGTTGCTCAACCAGACAGGCCTCCTCATAAACTCGCACGATCCGCTACGCGGCCACGTGCTCAAACATATTCGTCGGACACCCCCTGTCTGGTCTGCGCTACTCGGCGGTGCACAGGGGAAAGAGAAGCAAAAACCAAATTCAAAAACAAAACCTCCAAACCGTAGGTGGGCGCAAAGCGCCCACCTACCCAAAAAGACAGCGTGGGCTACGCCCACACAAAACCGGAATTGAATTTCTTTCCCCTGTGCGCCGCCTCGATATTTCGCAAACAAGCGGGGATTTAGGCGAGCACTGTCCGAGCTCCGCAGTGGGGCACGTTTTGTGTGCCCCGCCAGGGCGAGTTGCGCAGCCCCGCTTGTTTGCGAAATATCGAGGGAACCCCGCAGGGGCGGCGCACCGGGGGCGCCCTCTTTTGGTTACTTTTCTCGGCAAGACGAGAAAAGTGACTTGCTGCCGGGCAACCCCGGCAAAGGATTTCAGCTGCCTATTACCATCTACAACGAGCATGCTAGGATACGTCCAATTGTTTATTGAACGACATCCACTACCAATGGCACATCTCAGCAAGTCAGTAACTTCAATAAGAATTATTGGCGATGATCTCGTACCAGACGAAATCACCAAGCTCCTTGGTTGCACCCCAACAAATAGCTACTTCAAAGGAGAAGTAGTTCGACGAATCAAAACAGGACAAGAGGTAACGAAAAAAAGTGGAATATGGCTTTTGGAAACTACTGACAGCGAACCCGAAAATATAGATATGCAGGTTTCTGAGCTATTAGGGAAACTTACGGAGGACTTGGCTGTTTGGTCGAACATCAAGAGTCGCTTCAAAATAGACCTCTTCTGTGGCCTCTTTATGGAAGAGTCAAACGAGGGTGCAGAAATATCGAGCGGCACGCTTAAAGCTCTCGGTGAGCGAGGAATAATGCTGTCACTCGATATTTATGGACCTATACAGGAAATCAAAGAAAATGACCTCTGTCCTTGTGGTAGCGGACAAATCTATGGCCAATGCTGTAAACCGCAAATAAAACTCTAACCAGCCACTCCCCTAACCGCCTCCGCAATCCTCTCCGCACACTGCTTCACCAACCCGCCATCCTCCCCCTCCACCATCACCCTTAACAGCGGCTCGGTCCCGGACGGACGCAGCAACACGCGGCCTTTGCCTTCCAGTACGCGTTCAACTTTGGCCACTTCGGATTTTACCAGTGGCTGCTCCAACAGTTCAGCCGCCTTGCCCGTGACTTTCACGTTGATGAGTACCTGCGGGTACATGTGCAGGTCGGCTGCGGCCTGCGCCAGGGTCTGCTGCTTGGTGCGCAATGCACACAGCACTTGCAGCGCGGAGACGATGCCGTCGCCGGTGCTGTGTTTGTCCAGGCAGATGATGTGGCCGGAGTTCTCACCGCCCAGTTGCCATTTCTTTTCCTGCAGGACTTCCATCACGTAGCGGTCGCCCACTTTGGCGCGCGCGAACGGGATGCCCAGCTTCTGCATGGCGTGTTCGAACGCAAGATTGGTCATCAGCGTGCCGACCACGCCGCCTTGCATCTTGCCCAGTCCCTGACGGTGCTTGGCAATGATGTAGAGCAATTGGTCGCCGTCGTAGAGCTTGCCTTCGGCATCGGCCATGATCAGGCGATCGCCGTCGCCGTCGAGAGCGATGCCGATTTGCGCCTTGAACTCGACCACGGCCTTGCGCAGATTGGCGGGAGAGGTTGCGCCATAACCGGCATTGATGTTCTTGCCGTCCGGGTGCGCGCCGATGGCCACCACGTCCGCACCCAGCTCATGAAACACGTGGCGCGCGATGTGGTAAGCCGCACCGTGTGCGGTATCCACCACGATTTTCACGCCGCGCAGGTTCATGTCCGCCGGGAAGGTGCTCTTGCAGAATTCGATGTAACGCCCGACGGCATCGTCGATACGTTTGGCCTTGCCCAGGCCTTCCGACGGATTGGTCTGCATCGGTTCATCCAGCGCGGCCTCGATGGCGGTCTCAACTTCGTCCGGCAACTTCATGCCGTTACCGGAGAAGAACTTGATACCGTTATCCTCGAACGGGTTGTGCGAAGCTGAAATGACCACTCCGGCCTGCAAGCGTAGCGCTCGCGTGAGATAGGCAACGGCCGGTGTCGGGATCGGGCCGGCCAGATAGACATCAATGCCGGCGGCAATGAGTCCGGCTTCCAGCGCTGATTCCAGCATGTAGCCGGAGATGCGCGTGTCCTTGCCGATCAGCACCCCGGGACGTTCATTCTGCGAGTGTTCGGCTTTTGCCAGCACCTTGCCTGCCGCATAACCCAGGTTCATCACGAATTGCGGCGTAATGGGATGCACGCCTACACGTCCGCGCACGCCATCGGTACCGAAATATTTTCTGCTCATTGTTCGCCCCTTTTTACCGCATTCAAAATCTTCAGTGCATCCACTGTCTCGCGCACATCATGCACTCTCACGATAGCAGCGCCGCGCTGTACGGCCAGCAAAGCCGCCGCCACGCTCGCTGCCAGACGCTCATTCACGTCGCGTCCGGTGATCGTACCCAGCATGGATTTGCGCGACAAACCGGCCAGCACCGGTACACCCAAAGCGCAAACTGTATCCAGTTCGCGCAACAGGGCTAGATTATGCGCCAGCGTCTTGCCAAAACCAAAACCCGGATCGATTACGATGCGGTCGCGCGCAATGCCCGCTGCTTCGACTGCAGAAATGCGATCGCGCAGGAACGCACTCACTTCGGTGATGACATCGGTGTAATGCGGCTGTTGTTGCATCGTCTGCGGCACGCCTTGCTTGTGCATGACGCACACTGCTGCACCGCTTCCGACAACCGCAGCCAGCGCGCCTTCCTCTTGCAACGCATTGATATCGTTTACCATGCTTGCACCTGCCGCCAGTGCGGCTCGCATCACTTCAGGCTTCCATGTGTCGATTGAGATTGGGACAGAAATGTCGCGCAGGCCTTCGATGACCGGCAACACGCGATCCAGTTCTTCTTGTGTGCTTACCGTAGCGGCGCCGGGACGCGTGGACTCGCCGCCGACATCCAGGATGTCGACACCGTCAGAAACTAGCTGCCGCGCATGCGCAATGGCGTCGGCAGTCGATGCGTGATGCCCACCGTCCGAAAATGAATCGGGTGTGACATTGACGATACCCATCACAAGCGGGCGCGCAAGATCGAAATGGAATTTGCCGCAACTGAGCATAAGAAAACGGGGGCTAAGCTAAGCCCCCGTATGTATTTAAACGCCCTCAGCGGGCTGATCAGTTACCGTTGCAGTTGGAGTTGCATCCTTGGGCGGCTCGGCTGCCTTGCTGCTCGGCGTCGGCTTGGGCGGACGCGGCGGAAGACCCGCCATGATGTCGTTGATCTGGTCCGCGTCGATGGTTTCCCATTCCAGCAGGGCCTTGGTCATGGCTTCGATCTTGTCGCGGTTCGCTTCGATCAGGCTGCGCGCCAACGCGTATTGCTGGTCGATGATGCGGCGTATCTCCATATCCACCTTCTGCATGGTCGCTTCGGAGATGTTCTTGTGCGAAGTCACCGAACGGCCGAGGAACACTTCACCTTCATTTTCGGCATAGACCATCGGGCCCAGTGCATCGGACATACCCCACTGCGTGACCATCTTGCGCGTCATGTCGGTGGCGCGCTCAAAGTCGTTGGAGGCACCGGTTGTCATCTGGTGCATGAATATCTCTTCCGCGATACGACCACCGAACAGCACGGCAATCGTGGACAGGATGCGATCCTTGTCCATGCTGTAACGGTCTTCCGACGGCAGTTGCATGGTCAGGCCCAGCGCGCGACCGCGCGGAATGATAGTGACCTTGTGCACCGGATCGGTCTTGGGCATCAACTTCGCCACCAAAGCATGGCCGGACTCGTGATATGCCGTATTGCGGCGTTCTTCTTCCGGCATGATCATGGACTTGCGCTCGGTGCCCATCATGATCTTGTCTTTGGCCGACTCGAAATCGTCCATCTCAACGAAACGCTTGCCGCGACGGGCGGCAAACAATGCCGCCTCGTTCACCAGGTTGGCAAGGTCGGCACCGGACATGCCGGGTGTGCCGCGTGCCAGGATGTCGGCCTTGACGTCAGGCGCCACCGGCACCTTGCGCATATGCACCATCAGGATCTGTTCGCGTCCGCGGATATCCGGCAACGGCACTACTACCTGGCGGTCAAAACGACCGGGGCGCAGCAACGCGGGGTCAAGCACATCGGGACGGTTGGTTGCAGCAATCACGATCACGCCGCTTGCACCTTCGAAACCGTCCATCTCCACCAGCAGCGCATTCAGGGTTTGTTCGCGCTCGTCATTGCCACCGCCCAAGCCGGCGCCGCGCTGGCGGCCGACTGCGTCGATTTCATCAATGAACACGATACACGGCGATTGTTTCTTGGCCTGCTCGAACATGTCGCGCACGCGCGCGGCACCGACGCCGACGAACATTTCGACGAAATCGGAACCGGAAATGGAGAAGAACGGCACCTTGGCTTCGCCGGCGATGGCCTTGGCCAGCAGCGTTTTACCGGTACCGGGGCTGCCCACCATCAGCACGCCGCGTGGAATGCGTCCGCCCAGGTTCTGGAATTTGGAGGGGTCACGCAGGAAATCGACCAGCTCGGAGACTTCTTCCTTGGCCTCGTCGCAACCCGCCACATCGGCAAAAGTCACGCGTTCCTTGGCATCATCCAGCATGCGCGCCTTGCTCTTGCCGAACGAGAATGCACCGCCGCCCTTGCCGCCCTGCATCTGGCGCATAAAGAATATCCACACGCCGATCAGCAACAGCATCGGGAACCACGATACGAAAATGCTCATCAGGAAGGATTGTTCTTCTTCCGGCTTGGCTTCGATTTTCACGCCGTTCTTGAGCAGGTCGGAGACCAGCCAGATATCGCTGGGAGCATAGCTGGTGATGCGCTTGCCTTCGGTGGTGGTCGCTTTCAGCGTGCGCCCTTCGATGGTCACTTTTTCGATATGCCCGGCTTTTACTTCCTCGAGAAATTGCGAATAATCCAGTTGCGCTTGCGCAGACGTTTGCTGGCGCGCATTGAATTGATTAAAGACGGTCATCAGCACCAACGCCACGACCAGCCAGATTCCGACACTCTTGAAAAGATTATTCACACATGCTCCTTAATGAGCGGTCATACGAAGTTGCATTAAACACTGTCCGGAGCCATTACTCAAGCTTGCCAAGCCCCACCAGATACTGTTCGCTACTGCGGTCTCGCGAGGCTTTCGGCTTGCGCGTGACCACTTTTGTAAAGTGGCTACGTGCCAGTTTCAGATAGTCCTCAAAACCCACGCCCTGAAATATTTTGACCAGAAATGATCCGCCGGGCGCCAAGTGCTTGACCGCAAAGTCCAGCGCCAGTTCCGCCAGGTACATGGAACGCGCCTGATCCGCAGAACCTACTCCGCTGATATTGGGTGCCATGTCAGAAATTACAAGGCCAATCTGGCGTCCCCCGAGTTTTTCCTCGAGTTGCGCCAGCACGCTGTCTTCGCGGAAGTCGCCCTGAATGAACTCCACACGCGGCAACGGATTCAGCGGCAACAAGTCCAGCGCAATGATGCGCCCATGATCGCCCAGCTTGCTTACCACCACCTGACACCAGCCGCCGGGTGTCGCCCCAAGGTCCACCACGACCATGCCGGGCTTGATCAGATGGTCGCGCTCGTCGATCTCCAGCAGCTTGTAGGCGGCACGCGAGCGATAACCGTCCTTCTGTGCCTGCTGCACATAGGGGTCGTTGACATGCTCGCGCATCCATTGTTTGCTGGTCTTTGAAGCCTTCATCGTATAAAATTCCCAGCCCGTAGCGGGTAGCTGGTAGCGAGTAGCCCAACCGGGTTCTGCTACAGGCTACAAGCTACCTCCTACAGGCTCAAATATCATGTTATCTCTCACCGTTGCACAGCGCCTTGAACTCAAAGGCCGCGCCCATGCACTCAAACCCATCGTCATCATCGGCAACGCCGGGCTGACGCCTGCCGTGCTGGATGAAATCGAACGCAGCCTGAAAAGCCATGACCTGCTGAAAATCCGCGTCATGAACGACGACCGGGATGCGAGGGAAACCATGCTGCAGGAAATATGCGAAACGCTGAAGGCAGGTCCTGTGCAGCACATCGGCAAAATTCTGGTGGTCTATCGCCCGCTGGAAATCGCCATCGCCAAAGCCCCCAAACGTCGCCAGGGCAAAGTCATCAAGACCAAGAAACAACTCGGCAGCCGCACCTGATTCAGCCTGTAGCTGGTAGCTCGTGGCTGGTAGCCACTTCTGGTTTTGCTACAAGCTACCGACTACAAGCAACCAGCTAGATGTACTGAACCTCTACCACTTCATATTCGCGCACTCCACCCGGTGCCTGCACTTCCGCGATGTCACCAACCATCTTGCCTATCAGCGCCCGAGCTATGGGGGACTTGATGGAAATCTTGCGGTGCTTGATGTCGGCCTCGTCTTCACCGACGATCTGGTAAGTCACCACGTCACCGTTGTTGGTGTCTTCCAGTGCCACGGTGGAACCGAACACACAACGCCCATCGGCATTCAACGTCTTGGGATCGATGATCTGTGCGCTACCCAGCTTGAATTCCAGCTCGACGATACGGCCTTCGACAAACGACTGGCGCTCTTTGGCTGCCTCGTATTCTGCATTTTCCGACAGGTCGCCCTGCGCACGCGCTTCCGAGATGGCAGTAATGACAGAAGGCCTTTCCACCGTCTTCAAACGGTGCAGCTCTGCGCGCAATAACTCGGCGCCGTTCACAGTCAATGGAACTTTACTCATGCCGCTTTCCCCTTTTTTCTATTTTTTCTATTTTTTCAAGCGACGGTGCAATGACTGCACGTCATAGACTTGCAGCTCGGCCAGATACTGCATTCCGAGACAGGCAGCTCGAGCACCGGCAAGCGTGGTGTAATAAGTCACGCGACCTTGCAGCGCCGCATGGCGAATCGAGTAAGAATCGCGCATTACCGACGGTCTGCTGTCCACTGTATTGACGATCAGGCTGACCTCGCCGTTTTTGATCATATCCACAATATGCGGACGTCCTTCGGCGACTTTGTTTACCACCGTCACTTCCACACCTGCTGCAGTAATGACCGACCCTGTACCGCGTGTTGCCAGTATGGTAAAGCCAAGCTGCTTCAATGTGCGAGCGACCTCAACTGTACCCGTCTTATCCTCTTCGCGCACACTGATAAACACTTTGCCGCTCTTGGGCAATTTTACGCTTGCGGCCAATTGCGATTTAACGAATGCCTCGGCGAAGGTTTCTCCCACCCCCATCACTTCGCCGGTGGATTTCATTTCCGGCCCGAGAATGGTATCGACGCCGGGGAACTTGATGAAAGGGAACACTGCTTCTTTCACCGAGAAATACGGCGGGATCACTTCTTTGGTGAAACCTTGCGAAACCAGAGTTTGCCCGGCCATGCAGCGCGCGGCAATCTTGGCCAGCGACACGCCCGTCGCTTTCGACACGAAGGGCACGGTACGCGAAGCGCGCGGATTCACTTCCAGCACATACACCGTCTCGCCCTGAATGGCGAACTGCACGTTCATCAGGCCGATCACATTGAGAGCCTTGGCCATCGCCACGGTCTGGCGGCGCAACTCGTCCTGCAGCTTGACCGACAGCGAATACGGCGGCAGCGAACAGGCTGAATCGCCCGAGTGCACGCCTGCCTGCTCGATGTGCTCCATGATGCCGCCGATGATGACCTGCTTGCCGTCGGACACCGCATCCACATCCACTTCGATCGCGTCGTTGAGGAAGCGATCCAGCAGGATGGGCATGCGCTCGGGATAGGTCTTGGACATCTCCTCGGCATCGCGCATGTAGCGCTCGAGGTCGGGCTGCGCATGGATGATTTCCATAGCGCGGCCACCCAGCACGTTGGAGGGGCGCATCACCAGCGGATAGCCGATCTCGGCTGCGCCTGCAACCGCATCAGCCACGTTGCTGGCAGTACGGTTGGGCGGCTGCTTCAAATTCAATTCGCGCAACATGGCCTGGAAGCGCGCACGGTCTTCCGCCATATCTATCATGTCCGGCGTGGTGCCGATGATGGGCACATCGTTCTTTGCCAGACCCTGCGCCAGTTTCAAAGGAGTCTGTCCGCCATACTGCACGATCACGCCAATCGGCTTCTCCACTGCCACCACTTCCAGCACGTCCTCAAGCGTCAGCGGCTCGAAGTACAAGCGATCGGAAGTATCGTAGTCGGTGGAAACGGTCTCCGGATTGCAGTTGACCATGATGGTCTCGTAACCGTCTTCGCGCATCGCCAGCGCGGCATGCACGCAGCAATAGTCGAACTCGATACCCTGACCGATGCGGTTAGGTCCGCCGCCCAGCACCATGATCTTCTTCTTGTCGGAAGGCTGCGATTCGCACTCTTCCTCATAAGTCGAATACATGTAGGCGGTGTTGGTGGCAAATTCGGCGGCGCAGGTATCCACGCGTTTGAACACAGGACGCACACCCAGCGCATGGCGATAGGCACGCACGGATTCATCATCGATACCCAGCAACTTCGCCAGTCGTGCATCGGCAAAACCGCTGCGTTTCAGGGCGCGCAGATGGTCGACGCTGATGCTTTCCAGTGTATGGCCTGCCAATTCCTGTTCCTGACGGATCAGGTCGGCGATCTGCACCAGAAACCACGGATCGATCTTGCTGACATTGAACACGTCTTCCACGCTCATTCCGATGCGGAATGCGTCCGAGACCGCCCAGATGCGATCCGGTCCGGGATTGCCGAGTTCGGTCACGATGGCTTCACGATCACTGAACTTGGTATCCAGCCCATTCACACCGACTTCCAGACCGCGCAGGGCTTTCTGGAACGACTCCTGGAAGGTGCGGCCGATGGCCATCACCTCGCCCACCGATTTCATCTGCGTGGTCAGGCGATCATTGGCTTGCGGGAATTTCTCGAAGGCGAAACGCGGAATCTTGGTCACCACGTAGTCGATGGTCGGCTCGAACGAAGCCGGGGTTGCGCCGCCGGTGATGTCGTTTTTGAGTTCATCCAGCGTGTAACCCACGGCCAGCTTGGCTGCAACTTTGGCAATCGGAAAACCGGTCGCCTTGGAAGCCAGCGCCGAGGAGCGCGACACGCGCGGATTCATCTCGATCACCACCATGCGCCCGTCTTTCGGGTTGATGGAGAACTGCACGTTGGAGCCGCCGGTTTCCACGCCAATCTCGCGCAGCACTGCCAGCGAGGCGTCCCGCATGATCTGGTATTCCTTGTCGGTCAGCGTCTGTGCCGGGGCGACAGTGATGGAGTCGCCGGTATGCACGCCCATCGGGTCGAGGTTTTCGATGGAGCAGATGATGATGCAGTTGTCGTTGCGATCGCGCACGACTTCCATCTCGAATTCTTTCCAGCCGAGCAGCGATTCCTCGATCAGCAACTCATTGGTCGGCGACGCCTCCAGCCCGCGTTCGCAGATTTCCACAAACTCTTCACGATTGTAGGCAATGCCGCCGCCGCTGCCGCCCATGGTGAACGAGGGACGGATAACTGTGGGGAAGCCAAGCGCCTGCTGCACCTGCAACGCTTCTTCCATGCTGTGCGCGATATTGGAACGGGCCGAGGCCAGACCGATGCGCGTCATCGCCTGCTTGAATTTCTCGCGATCTTCCGCCATATCAATGGCTTCGCGCGACGCACCTATCATCTCGACGTTGTATTTTTCCAGTACCCCGTGCTTGGCCAGATCGAGCGCGCAGTTCAGCGCGGTCTGTCCGCCCATGGTCGGCAGAATCGCGTCCGGTTTTTCCTTGGCGATGATCTTCTCCACCATCTTCCAGGTGATCGGCTCGATATAGGTCGCATCGGCCATTTCGGGGTCGGTCATGATGGTGGCCGGGTTCGAGTTCACCAGAATGACGCGGTAACCCTCTTCCTTCAGCGCCTTGCAGGCCTGCGCGCCGGAATAGTCGAATTCGCACGCCTGCCCGATAACAATGGGGCCGGCGCCGATGATGAGAATAGATTTTAGATCGTTACGTTTTGGCATTTTCTCAGCTAGTAGCTTGTGGCTAGTAGCTTGTAGCAAATCCGGGGTGGCTACTCGCCACCAGCTACAAGCTACCAGCTTGCTTCATCAAATCAATAAATTTATCGAACAACCCATCAACATCGTGCGGTCCGGGGCTCGCTTCAGGGTGGCCCTGGAAACAGAACGCGGGTTTGTCGGTCAATTCGAAACCTTGCAACGTGCCGTCGAACAGGGAGATATGCGTAACGCGCGCATTCTTGGGCAGCGTCGCCGCATCCACGGCAAAACCGTGGTTCTGGCTGGTGATCATCACGCGCTTGGTCTGTGTGTCCTGCACCGGATGATTGGCGCCGCGGTGACCGAACTTCATCTTGACGGTCTTCGCACCGGAAGCCAGACCGAGGATCTGATGGCCGAGACAAATACCAAACAGCGGGATGCCAACTTCAATAAACTTTTTGGTCGCTGCAATGGCGTATTCGCATGGCTCCGGATCGCCTGGGCCGTTGGACAGGAACACGCCGTCCGGTTTCAGCGCCAGCACATCGGCAGCGCTGGTCTTGGCCGGAACCACGGTGATGCGGCACCCGCGCTCAACCAGCATGCGCAGAATGTTGCGCTTCACGCCAAAGTCGTAGGCCACTACATGGAACTTCGATTCGGCGCTGTCGCGATGCCCCTCGCCCAGTTCCCACACGCGCTGTTTCCACTCGTAAGGTTTGTCGCAAGTCACCACCTGCGCCAGATCCATACCCGCCAGACCGGCAAAGCCGCGTGCCGCAGCCAGTGCCGCCTCGACGTTGTCGCCCGAGGCGATACAGCCGTTCTGTGCGCCCTTGGTACGCAGGATTCGCGTCAGTTTGCGCGTATCGATCCCGGCGATGGCGACCACATTGTTGGCCTTGAGGTATTCAGGCAGAGATTGCGTTGCGCGGAAATTGCTCACTGTCATGGACAGGTCGCGAATGATCAGGCCGCTGGCGAACACCTGGCGCGACTCCACATCTTCCGGGTTACAGCCCACATTGCCGATGTGCGGATAAGTCAGCGTGACAATCTGTTTGCAATATGACGGGTCAGTGAGAATTTCCTGGTAGCCGGTAATAGAAGTGTTAAAAACCACCTCGCCGACGCTGCTGCCCTCCGCCCCGATCGAAATGCCGCGAAATACCGTTCCATCGGCTAAAACAAGGATGGCTGGCTTCGTTTGCGACACAGGATGCTCCTTCAAACTGGACATAAAGAAGCGGGAAGAACGTTGCGTCCATCCCGCTTTGGATTGTCGTGCATTATAGCTGAAATGGGACACTTCATCAAACTGAAGCTTCATCCTTATGGCTACCGCACAAGCTCGTTGCCATATAATGCGCCCCGTTCCGCGCAGCTGCCGCGCGGAAATCATTCCGATAAACCAGACTAAAACACTCCCGATATGTTCGAAGTGATCATTTTGGCTATTGCGCTCAGCATGGATGCCTTTGCCGTATCTATCGGATTGGGCTCCAAAGGAAATATCCGCGGGCTTGGATTGAAAGCGGGTTTGTTCTTCGGAATCTTCCAAGCTTTGATGCCCTTCATCGGCTATCTGGGCGGCAAAGGCGTATTAGGCTGGATCGAGGATTATGCCCACTGGATCGCCTTCGGACTGCTGGCACTGATCGGAGCCAAGATGATTTACGAGGGTCTGCACGAAGGTATTGAAGAGAACATCGAAGCCATCACCAATAAAATGATGCTGTTACTGGCCATCGCGACCAGCATCGACGCCATGGCCGCCGGATTCAGCCTGACCTTGCTGGACATCAATGCATATTTGGCCTGCCTCATCATCGGTGTAACGACCTTCGCCTTCAGTTGGACAGGTGTGCTGATCGGAAAACGCAGTGGCACCTGGCTGGAGAGCAAGGCGGAGATATTTGGTGGGGTGGTGCTGATCCTGATCGGGATCAAGATGCTTGTCTTATAGCGATTTAGACCGCATTTCGTTGCATTGGCACAAATCGGATGCCGTTGGCCAACTGCTCAGGGCCGCAAACGCTGAAACCATAACTCTCATATGAATTCGTGGCATTGGTGCTCGAATGCACGGTAAGCAATTTGCTGGTTTGATCTGCCTCGTGAATCAAAGCGCGACCAATACCTTGTTTATGAAATGCGGGAAGGACAAAGAGCATTGAAACGTGGTTACCGTCCATCACATGCAATGCTCCAAGCAACCGCGCACCGTCAACGGCGACATAGGTTGAGCAATTTACCGCATCGCGGGAGCGAATTGCCTCTGCTGCAGCGAATTCGTCAAATATCTTGACGCCCTGTGGCTCCATGGAACGCGCCACGCAGTCGTGAAACGTATCCAGGATTACGCGAGATGCTTCCTCATATTCCGAGTCTTCAATTTGGCGAACATGCAGTGTCATTATGGCCTCAGCGTCTGACGCGAGGGGCGGCCGGAATACAGCAGGTTACTTCAGTTCCAGCACATCCTGCATGTCATACAATCCAGCCTTGTTGGCCTGAAGGAAGCGCGCGGCACGCAGCGCACCCAGCGCAAACGTGGCACGACTGCTGGCCTTGTGCGTGATCTCGATGCGTTCGCCGATACCCGCATAAAGTACGGTGTGATCGCCGACGATGTCGCCGCCGCGCACGGTGGCGAAGCCGATGGTAGATGGATCGCGCTCGCCGGTGACGCCTTCGCGTCCGTACACGGCGCATTTTTCCAGATCGCGTCCCAGCGTCTTGGCGATCACCTGCCCCAGCCCCAGCGCGGTACCGGAAGGTGCATCAATCTTGTGACGATGATGCGCTTCGATGATTTCGATGTCGTAGCCCTTGTCCAGCACGCGCGAGGCGGTTTCCAGCAGTTTGAACAGCAGGTTCACGCCGACGCTCATGTTGGGCGCGAACACGATGCCGATATCCTGCGCGCCCTCGCCGAGTTGCGCTTTTTGCTGTGCGTTCATTCCGGTAGTACCGACCACCATATTCACACCGAGCTTGCGGCAAACTTCCAGGTGACGCAGCGTTCCCTCGGGACGAGTGAAGTCGATCAGAACGTCGGCTCCTTTAAGCGCAGTCTCCAAATCGGCAGTGATCTTCACGCCGTCTGCAACCACATTGCACAGCAATGGACTGCCGGCGTTTTCCAGCGCGGCATGCAGCACCAGATCGTCGGCCTGCGCAACGCATTCCAGCAGCACCTTGCCCATGCGTCCGCCGCTACCGGCGATGGCGACTTTAATTTTTTCCACTTGTCTTCTCCTCGGTGGCATGGCCGGTTACCGCAAGCGGTGTGGCTTCGATGCTCTTGAGTATGTCCTTGGCAAAATACAGCGTCAGACGCTGGTTGTCCTTCAATTCACCATTGGTCTCGAAACGATAGACATAGTCCCAGCGGTTGGCATGGTAGGGATCGTTGATCAGCGGCGCACCGAGGGCCGCTTTCACCTGTGCTTGCGTCATGCCAAGCTTGATTTTGGCTCGCATGTCCTGTGTGACGAGATTACCCTGCCGGATTTCAACCTTGAACGGTGTGAAGGTGGGCAGGCTGCATGAAGCGAGTAACGCAGAAATTAGAACGAGCTGAATACGCATTTGGATTGGCTTTTCACAAAACAGGCGGCATGATACCTCAAGCCGGGATGCCAAGCAGTTCGGCAGCATGTTTGCGCGTGGTCTCGGTGATTTTTACCCCGCCCAGCATGCGCGCGATCTCCTCGATACGCTCGGTCTGGCCCAAAACACTGATGCTGCTCAGGGTCTTGCCAGCATGGGACGCCTTGCTCACCTGCCATTGTGCATCGGCCTGCGCTGCCACTTGCGGCAAATGGGTAACGCACATTACTTGGTGGCGCTTGCCCAACTGCTTGAGCAGGCTACCGACAATTTCCGCCACGCGCCCGCCAATGCCGCTGTCCACTTCATCGAAGATCAGCGTCGGTACGGCGGCCGCACGGCTGGCCGCGACCTGGATTGCCAGACTGATACGCGACAGTTCGCCGCCGGAGGCAACCTTGGCCAGGCTGCGCATGGGTGTACCCTGGTTGGCCGCGACCTGGAATTCCACGATTTCCAGACCGTGCTCGTTGCCTTCGTTCAACGGCAACAGGGCGACAGAAAACTGCCCGCCCTGCATGGCCAGCGTTTGCATGGCGGCGGTGATTTCCGCGGACATGGTCTCTGCCGCCGTGATGCGCGCTTCGCTCAGGTTTCTTGCCGCATCCATATAGGTGGCGCGTGCGGCTTCGTCCTGTTTGGCCAGTTCCGCCAAGTCGGCGTTGCCACCCAGTTCATCCAGACGCGCCACGATGCCCGCCAGCGCTTGCGGCAGTTGCTCCGGCGGCACACGGTATTTGCGTGCCGCTTCCACGACATCCGCCATGCGTTGTTCCTGCTGGCGCAACTGCTGCGGGTCGGCATCCAGTTTTTGCTGGTAATGGCGCAGGGCATACACCGCTTCCTGCAAGTCGTTCTGCGCACTCTCCAGCATGGTCAGCGTACCCTGCAGTTCGGCATCGAATTCAAGTCCGGCGCGCAGACGCACGGTCAGCGCATTCAGTTGCGCGAGGCAGGCCGTATCAGCCTCGCTCAGCACTTCCACCCCAAATTGTGCCGTTTCCAGCAAGCTGGCGGCATGCGACAGGCGTGCATGGTCGGCGTGCAGGCTTTCCCATTCGGCCGGGGCAAAGTTCAGCGTTTCCAGTTCGCGGCGCTGGAACGACAGAAGTTCACGTTCGGCCGCCACCGATTCGGCATTCTGTTCCAGTTGCTGGCGTCGGCGATGCAGTGTCTGCCAGGCTTTATAGCCGGCCATGACTTCTTCGACCTGTTTGCCCAATCCGGCATGGCTATCCAGCAGATCGCGTTGGGCATCGGCACGCACCAGCGATTGGTGCGCATGCTGTCCGTGGATATTGATCAGCTGCTCGCCCGCTTCGCGCATTTGCTGCAGTGTCGCACTGCGGCCGTTGACGAAACCGCGCGAACGCCCGCCTGCATCCAGCGTACGGCGCAACAGGCACACGCCTTCATCGCCTTCCAGTTCCTGCTCGCGCAACCAGACCTGCAGTTGCGGCATGCCGGAAATATCGAACTCGGCGGTGATGTCGGCTTTCTCGCAACCGGCGCGCACCATGCCAGCATCGCCGCGCTCGCCCAGTGCCAGGGTTAAAGCGTCAATGAGGATGGACTTGCCCGCCCCGGTCTCCCCGGTAAGCGCGGTAAAGCCGGCGGAGAAATCGAGTTCAAGGGTGTCGACGATGACAAAATCGCGAATGATGAGGTGCTTGAGCATTTATAACTTCTGGTTCCAGAGCAGTTTTTCGCGCAGCGTGTGGTAGTAGCTGTGGCCTTGCGGATGCAGCAGGCACACCGGCTTGAAATAGCGGGTGACCGTTACCTTGTCGTCGCCGTGCAAATCAAAATGGGTGTGGCCGTCGAAACGCACGCGCGCCTCGTTGGAACGGTGCATCAATATCTCCAGCTTGGACCCGCTCTTGAGCACAATGGGGCGATTGCTCAGAGTGTGCGGCGCAACCGGCACCAGCGCAATGGCTTCAAGCGAAGGATGCAGGATGGGACCGCCCGCGGACAGCGCATAAGCGGTGGAGCCCGTCGGGGTGGCCACGATCAGGCCGTCGGCACGCTGGTTATAAAGGTATTCGCCGTCAATGCGCACCTCGAATTCGAGCATGCTGCTGTTGTTGCCGCGATGAATCACCACGTCGTTAAACGCCAGCGATTCGAAAATATTCTTTTCGCCGCGCGAGATCGTCGCGCTCAACAGCATGCGTTTTTCAGTCACAAAATCGCCGCGCAGCATGCCGGTGATGGTGCGCTGCATGGTATCGATGGAAATATCGGTCAGGAAGCCCAGGCGCCCCTGGTTGACGCCGACCAGCGGGATATCGAAGGGAGCCAGCATGCGCGCAATGTTCAACAGGGTGCCGTCGCCGCCCAATACGATGGCAAGATCAACCTTGCCGCCCATTTCATCCAGCGCCAGCACTTTATGTGGATGACTCGTGAGATGCTGGTCGGTCAGGTTGTCCACCACCACGACCAGCCCCGCGCCCACCAGGAAATCGGCCAGCCTGAGCAACGGCTCGGCGATCTCCGGCGACTTGTATTTGCCGATCAGCGCGATGGTCTGGAAGTGGGATTTCATGGTGCCGGATTAAACCACATCGGCATGGCAATCGTCACGCTCGGTCGCATCCTGCCAGAACGATGCATGTGCAAGATTTCGGCACCGGGCCTCCGCAGCGAATTACACCCGGACAATCAGCTCGGCTGTTGATAGCCGGTATTTCGGGCGCACTTTATCAGTGGGTGACCGGTAGCCAACGGCCAGCAACACAACCGGGGACAGGCCTTTCGGTAGCTTAAGTAACTTGGCAACCCTGGATGGAAAGAACCCTTCCATGGGGCAACAATCGATTCCCAGTTGCGCTGCGGTCATGGTGGCATACCCCAGAGCGATGTATGCCTGATGGGTTGCCCAGGATTTACGGGAAAACGTCAGCGCATTGACGAGGTTGCCGAGCCTGACTTTTTTGCGCATCTGCGCGATGATTTCCTCTGGAGCCCCGTTCCGACTGGCGTTAGCAAAGAATTTTTCTGCGCGGTCTTTCGTGTCCGGCCGTGCACAAAACACGAGGAGATGTGATGCGCTTTCCGGTTGCACCTGGTCAAAAGCGACCTTGCGAATTGCACCCTTGGTCGCGGAATCGGTCACCAGCACTACCTGAAATGGCTGAAGCCCCCGCGAGGTCGGCGCCAGACAGATTGATTCAAGGATTGTTTCCATATCTTCATCCGAAACCTTTCGAGTGGTGTCGAATTCCTTGGTGGCGTAACGCCAGCGCAGGGCTTCGAGGATTGACTGACCACGGGGCTGGTTGGTTATGGTCATAAGGTATCTCCTTGTAGAACTGAGTTGAATAATTGATTCATAAAATCGCGGCTCGACTGCTGCAGTGAGTATGGAATTGCTATTGAGTCAGGCCGCCGGCAAAATTGGAGATCTGCATTACACATCCTCCTCGCGCACCCGGTACCACGCCGCATACAGCGCGGGCAGAAACAGGCAGGTCAGCAGCGTCGCCACCACCAGACCGCCCATGATGCATGCCGCCATCGGCCCCCAGAACACCTGACGTGAAAGCGGGATCATGGCCAGAATGGCGGCAGCGGCAGTCAGCACGATGGGGCGGAAACGGCGCACGGTAGAACCGATAATTGCCTCCCACTGCGACTTCCCGGCCTCCTCGTCCTGTCTTATCTGATCAACGAGAATCACCGAGTTGCGCATGATCATGCCGGATAGCGCAATAACGCCAAGCATGGCAACGAAACCGAATGGCGCCCGGAACAGCAATAGCGCCAACGTCACTCCTATCAGACCCAACGGCGCAGTAAGCAGCACCATCACCGTACGGCTGATGCTCTGCAACTGCATCATCAGCAGGGTAATCACGCCGACCAGCATCAGCGGTACGACTGCCGCAATGGCATCGGAACCCTTGGCAGATTCCTCAATGCTGCCACCCATCTCGATGCGGAAACCCGGCGGCAACTTGGCGCGCACCGCATCAAGCTGCTTGTTGATCCGCGTGGACACGGTTGCGGGCTGCATCCCCTCTACCGCATCTGCGCGCACAATCATGGTGGGCAGGCGATTGCGCCTCCAGATCACACCTTCTTCCAGCACCGGCACCAGTTTGGCCACCTGCGCCAACGACACATGTCCCCCGCTTGCCAGCGGAATTTCGATGTCAGGCAAACGATCCAGGGAACGCGACTCGCCGCCGAACCCGCCGCGCCATACCACATCGATGAGCTGGTCATTCTCGCGATATTGGGTCAAGGCAATACCGTTCAGGGTCACCTGCATGACCTGGGCGATCTCCTGACTGGAAATACCCAGTTGCCTCAGCTTGTCCTGATCCACTTCGACGCGCACACTTTTGACCTTTTCGTTCCAGTCGAAATTGATGCTGGTCAGGCCGGGATCGGCACGCATCATGTCTGCCACCCCGCTCGAAACCTCGCGCAGTTTGCTCAGGTCATCCCCCATCACGCGAAACTGCACCGGATAGCCGATAGGTGGCCCATTCTCCAGGCGCGTCACGCGCACCCGGATGTCGGCAAAATCCGGCGCCGCGAAGCGCGCCTCCATGCGGCGCTTGAACTCTTCGCGCGCTTCCAGGTTTTTCGTGACCACCACGATTTGGCCAAAGTTATCGACCGACAACTCTTGATGCAGCGTCAGGATGAAACGCGGTGAACCATTGCCGATATAGGACGAGAAATGCTCCACCGCCGGATCGTCCTTGATCAGTTGCTCGATGCGCTGCACCTCGCGTGTGGTCCCCTTGATCGAGGCACCCTGCGGCAACCAGACATCGACCAGCAACTCCGTCCGGCTCGAGGGCGGAAAGAACTCCTGCTGCACAAACAGGCTGAAAGCAGCCATAGCCAGCACAAACATCAGCCCTGTCGCCGAAATGACCTTCCAGCGATTGCGCAAACACCAGGCAAGCAATTCCCGGAAGCGGCGATAGAACGGCGTGTCGTAGATATCGTTGCCGTGCTTTTGCGCCTTGGCGATGAGCGCCTTGGGATCCAGCAACTTGTATCCGATAAAGGGCGTAAACACCACCGCAACAATCCAGGAAACCAACAGCGCAATGGTCACCACCTGAAAGATGGAAACCGTGTATTCGCTCGCTGCCGATTTGGCAAAACCCACCGGCGTGAAAGCTGCCGCAGTGACCAGCGTGCCGGTCAGCATCGGAAAAGCGGTCGAGGTGTAGGCATAAGTCGCCGCCTTGAAGCGGTCCCAGCCCTGTTCCATCTTCACCACCATCATTTCCACCGAGATGATGGCGTCGTCCACCAGCAGCCCCAGCGCAATCACCAGCGCCCCCAGGGAAACGCGTTGCAGGTCGATGCCGAAGAATTTCATGGCAAAGAAAGTAATCGTCAGTACCAGCGGGATGGACAGTGCCACCACAGCCCCGGTGCGCATACCCAGACTCAGAAACGACACCGCCAGCACGATGGCGACCGCCTCGGTCAGTGAACGCTCAAACAGATCGATCGACCCTTTCACCACTTGCGGTTGATTGGAAACCATATGCACGTCAATACCCACCGGCAACTGCTCGGCGATACGCTTCATTTCGCGATCGAGGTTTTTGCCCAGATGGATCACATCTCCGCCCTGGTCCATCACCACACCGACACCGATCGCAGGTTGTCCGCCAAAGCGCATCTGGGAATTGGGCGGATCGGATAAACCGCGGCTGACCTTGGCGATATCACCCAGATGAAAATGCTGTCCGTTCACCCGCAAGTCAGTATTGCGCACCCGCTCCACGCTGTCATAACTTCCGGTGACTCGCATATAAATGCGGTTGCTGCCTGCTTCAATAAAGCCCCCCGGTGTCACGGCATTCTGTTTCTGCAGGGCTTCGACGATCTGTAACGGCGAAATGCCCAGCGTGGCCAGACGGTTGGGTTGTGCGTCAATATATATTTTTTCGTCCTGCACGCCGATCAATTCAACCCGTTTTACATCCTTGATCCGGCGCAATTCCAACGCAACCTTGTCGGCATGACGGCGCAAGTCCGCAAGGTTGTAGCCATCGCCCGTCAGCGCAAAAATGTTGACCTGAATATCGCCGAACTCGTCATTTGGAAAAGGCCCGTGCACCCCTGCAGGCAGGGTGTGACGAATGTCATCGAGTTTTTTGCGTACCTGGCGCCAGGATTCGGGAACCTCATCCTTGGGCATACCATCATTGAGTGCAATAAAAATAAGCGATTCGCCCGGCCTGGATACAGAAGTCACTACATCCACCCACGGCGTCTCCTGCAATTTCTTTTCGATACGCTCGGTCAGTTCGCGCTCGACTTCCTGCGCCGTCGCGCCCGGCCAGCGGGTGTCCACCACCATATCCTTGAATGTAAACGCGGGATCTTCTGCACGCCCCAGGCTGAAAAAAGACAACACGCCAGCCACAGACAGCACAATGATGAGATACACCACCATCTGCTGGTGCTCCAGCGCCCATTCGGAAAGGTTGGGCATCTTCATCGCGGGTTTCCGTTTTCGATGATCTGGATCTTCTCGCCCACCGACAGCTTGTGCACGCCCGCACTGACGATGCGCTCGCCAGCCGCGACACCGCTGGCGATCAGCGCGCCGTCATCCCGGTAGGCTGCCACCTCGACAGGGCGCAGTGACACGCTGTGATCGGCAGCGACTATCCATACCGCAGCTTTGTCACCTTGCTGGAAGATCGCCGTCAAAGGCACCAGGAATCCGCTGTTCTTTTGCGTGCTGTTTTTGGCGGATTCTTTAAGTCTGACGCGTGCCGTCATGCCCAGCGCGACTTTTGCATTCTTCGCATCGAAGGTCACGCGCACCGGATAAGTGCGGCTTGCCGCATCGGCCGCGGGAGAGATTTCCCGAACGCGCCCCGTCACCGTCGACTGCACGTTGCTGTCCGTCGCGTTCAACTCGATCTCGGCAGGCATGCCGACCTTGACCGAAGAAAAACGCGATTCGGGCACGGAAAACGTCACCTCGCGCTCGCCTTCCTGTGCCACGCGCATCACCGGTTGACCGGCGCTCACCACCTGCCCCACCTCGGCAAACGTCGCCGACACCACGCCGTCACGATCCGACAGCAGCCGGGTATAAGCCGCCTGATTGCGCGCCAGCCCGGCTTGCGCCGCAGCCGCTTTCAGTGCTGTTTCCTTGGCATCCAGCGCCGACTGGCTGACAAAACCCTTGTCGCGCAACTCGCGATAGCGCTGCAACTCTTCTTCAGCCAGATGATATTGAGCATCAGCGGCACTCTCCTGCAACCCAGTATCGGCTGCATCCAGCCGCGCCAGAACTTGCCCTTTCTTGACGAATGCTCCGGCATCCACCAGTCGCTCCACGATCTTGCCTCCGATGCGAAAACCCAGCACGGTTTCATAACGCGCATGCACTTCGCCGCTGTAGACATTTCCACTGTCGCTGGCTGCAGCTCCCACCACAATGGTAGAAGCCGGACGTTCCGTACTGGCGGGTTGCTCCGCTTGTTTGCCGCAAGCAGCCAGAACAAAAGGCAAAGACAGAATGAGAATCGCTTTATTCATATGTTCACTCCTTGACGAGCAGACCGTTCAGCAGCAGATCGATATTTGTACGCAGATAGAGTTCAGAATCCTGTTGCCCGTAGTTGCAGTATGGCGCGATCGAGTACTCCCAGATCGCCCGCATCAGGATGGGCGCGACGATGGCATCAATGGCCGATTCGACGTCGACCGGGCGGAACTCGCCTTTCTCGATACCCGACTGCAACACCTTGCCCAGCAACTCGTCTATGCCCTTGCCCACATTGTCGTAAAAATATCGGGCCACTTCGGGAAAATTCCCGCTCTCGGAAATGATCAGTTTGAGGATTCCGGCCAGCTTGGTCTTGCCCACCACTTGCCACCAGTGATTGAGCAAGGCACGCAGCAATGAAGCGGTGTCGCCACGATGCTGCGCCAGCATCTCTTCGGCTTGTTCCAGCACAGGAAAAATACCTTGTTGGATCACCGCCTTGAATAGCTCCTCCTTGCTGGAAAAATATAGATACAGGGTGCCTTTCGACACCCCTGCACGCGCCGCCACATCATCCAGCTTGGTCGCGGCAAAACCGCGCTCAACAAACACATCCAGCGCTGCTGCCATGATTTCAGCGGGGCGCGCTTCTTTGCGGCGTTGGCGGACGGGAATCTCTGATGCTGCCTTAGTGCTCATGATTTTATATTAATGACTGACTGGTCAGTAATATACCCAAGCCAGCGCAAGTCTGTCAACAGTCATGCTTTTGGCGTGATGGTAGAATCATTGCATGCTCAATGATCGCGCTCAAATACTGCTCAAGACCTTGGTGGAACGCTATATCAGCGATGGACAACCTGTGGGTTCGCGGGCCTTGCAGCAGTTTTCCGGTCTTGAGGTCAGCCCCGCCACCATCCGCAATGTGATGGCCGACCTGGAAGTCATGGGGCTGGTTGCCAGCCCGCATACTTCCGCCGGACGCGTACCTACAGCCCTCGGTTATCGGCTATTCATCGACACCCTGATGGTGGTGCAGCCGCTCTCCGAAGCTAGCGTGCACCAGTTGGAAAGCCAGTTGCAACCAAGCAGCCCGACCCGCTTGCTGACACAGGCTTCGAATGTGCTGTCCGAGCTCACCCGCTTTGCCGGAGTAGTCGCCACGCCCAAGCGTGCCAGCATCACCGTGCGCCAGATCGAATTTCTGCGCCTGTCCGAAAAACGCGTGCTGCTCATTATCGTCATGCCGGACGGTGAAGTGGAGAACCGGGTGCTGGTCACACATAAGGATTACACCCAACCCCAACTCACCGAGGCCGGCAACTTCCTGAGCCAGCATTACGCCAACCTGGCTTTCGGCGACATCCACCAGCGGGTGCAGAACGAATTGCGCCAGTTGCAGCATGACATGACCGCACTCATGAGCGCAGCGATGGCCGCCAGCGACGAGGCGATGGCGCGCAAGAGCGAGGATTACGTGATCAGCGGCGAGCGCAACCTGCTGAACATCAACGACATCACCACCAACATGAATCAATTGCGCAACCTGTTCAACGTGTTTGAACAAAAGACCGAATTGCTGCAATTGCTTGACGCCGGACGCCAGGCACCGGGCGTACATATCTTCGTCGGCAACGAATCCGGACTGGTCGGGCTGGACGAATTCAGCGTGGTGAGCGCGCCCTACACGGCGGACGGACAGATTGTCGGCACGCTCGCCGTGGTCGGCCCGAAACGCATGAACTACGAACGTGTGGTACCCATCGTGGACATCACTGCCAAACTTCTCAGCAACGCCCTCTCACAACACTGAACCAACAATGCCCTATCTGACCGAGCCAGCATATACCCACGGTACACCGCAAAAAACCGGCATCATGCTGGTCAATCTCGGCACACCCGATGCTCCCACGCCGCAGGCGGTACGCACTTACCTCAAGGAATTCCTCAGCGACCCGCGCGTGGTGGAAATGCCGCGTGCCCTATGGTGGCTGATCCTGAACGGAATCGTACTTAACACGCGACCGAAAAAATCCGCCGCCAAATACGCTTCGATATGGTTGCCGGAAGGCTCGCCGTTGCGCGTCTATACCGAGAAACAGACGGTGCTGCTGCAGGGTTATCTCAGTCAGCGCACCAATGCGCCGTTCGTGGTCGAATATGCCATGCGCTACGGCAACCCCTCCATACCCGATGTGCTGCGCAGGATGAAGGAACAGAACTGCCAGCGCATCCTGGTCGTGCCGCTGTATCCGCAATACGCCGCCAGCACCACCGCCACAGCCAACGACATTGTGTTCGGCGAGTTGCAAAAAATGCGCAATACGCCTGCCCTGCGCACCATCAGGAACTTCCATGACCGCCCCGGCTACATCAAGGTGCTTGCAAGCAGCATCCATGATTACTGGATGAAGAAAGGCAGGCCGGAAAAACTGCTGATGAGCTTTCACGGCCTGCCGCAATTCTCGCTGGATAAAGGCGACCCGTATCACTGCGAATGCCGCAAGACCGGCCGCCTGCTTGCACTGGAGCTGGGGCTGCAGGCCGGGCAATACGCCATCAGTTTTCAGTCTCGTTTCGGCAAGGCCAAATGGCTGCAACCCTACACCGCCAACACGCTCAAGGAATGGGGAAAACAGAAAATCAAACGCGTGGACGTAGTCTGCCCCGGCTTCGTATCCGACTGCCTGGAAACGCTGGAAGAAATCGCGATGGAATGCAAGGAAGACTTTCAGCATGCCGGTGGCGGCGAATATCACTACATCCCCTGCCTCAACGACCGCAACGACTGGATGCACGCGCTGACCGATCTGGTAATGGAAAACCTGCAAGGTTGGCTGATCGAACCGAATGCGGCAGAACTGGAACAAGGCAGGTTGCATGCGCTTGCTTTGGGGGCAGAACGATAACTCAGTTAAGGCTGATTTGCTCCGCTTCCAGCTGGATGACAAGCCGCTGAATGACATTGGCGGCCCCCCTGCTTAAGCCTTCGAATTCAAGACCGATACGGCTCATTTGCTCTCCGCTTCTGGTCGTTATTGAAGTCCATATACCACGCACCCGCAAGTTCGTCGGAACCGCACCAATCACCGGCAGCGTAATGCTACATCCTTCCAGGAGTGCACCTTGTGAAAACATTTCAGGGAGCTCTCCTTTGATGGATATTCCAATGCCCCCGACGCTTATATCGACAATGGTCGCTTCCATGAATCCTGCAGCAACAGGAATCTTGCAGATAAGCGCATTGCTTCCCTGCGGAGTATTCAATCTGAAATATTCCCTGCGCTGAACTCGCTCGATCACTGCCGGGACGAGCATGGAAAAAGCGTCACCATCCTGCAGCCCGACAAGACGCAAATGTGACGAATGCCAGCGCACCTTGACTCCGGTTTGCGTTACAAACGAGACGTGCCTGCTATTGGTGATCTTTTCGTTGATCTGATCGTCCGGACTGATATCCATATAGACATGGTTCCCTTCCGAATTCACCCCCAGCACACAAGTCACCAGCCCGACACCCTCCTGGGTATCCAGATTGATTGCCACTCGATGTTTTGCAAGATCTTCCAGAACAAACACAATTTCTTTGCGGTTATACAGTGCAAAAGGCGAGTCTTCCACGCGATGGGTCATCGTTAATTGCCTGCTAATTATTAGGGCGAAGAATTCATTGTGCATTATCCCGACCGGATAAAGATCACATTCCAGGGAAAGCTTTCTGGCAAATCAGGCAAAGAACTTGTAGTTATTCCTGCCGCTTGCCTTGGCGAGATACATGGCATCGTCCGCATGCTTGATCAGCATCTCATCGTCCGCTGCGTCGTCGGGGCAAATGCTGATACCGATGCTAAAAGTGATGACCAATTCCTTGCCACCAATCCGATGCGGCTCTTCCATCGAACTGATGACCTTGCGCGCAACCGTTTCGGCATCCTCCGCCCCGTTCACCTCCGGCAACAGAATCATGAATTCGTCGCCGCCCTGGCGGCAGATGGTATCGGACTCGCGGCGGCAGGATTTCAGGCGATCGGCGACCGATTGCAACAGCATGTCTCCGGCCAGATGCCCCATGGTATCGTTCACATGCTTGAACTTGTCCAGGTCAAGGAACAACAGGGCAGTTTTCTTCTTGTTGCGCGTTCCGGTCACCAGTGCATGCTTTAGGCGATCCGCAAACAAAGCGCGATTTGGCAAATGCGTCAACGAATCGTAGTGAGCCAGGTGCTCAATGTGGGCTTCATCTTCCTTGCGCTTGGTGATGTCGGAGAACACCGCGATGTAGTTGATGATCTCGTTCTGCGAATTCTTGACCGTACCGATGGACAGCCACTCCGGATAGATTTCGCCGGTCTTGCGCCGATTCCAGATTTCGCCCTGCCACACGCCAAGGTCGTTGATGGATTTCCACATGGTCTGATAGAACTTTTCGTCCTGCCGCCCCGATTTCAGGATATTGGGATTATTGCCAATGACATCCTCCTCGGTGTATCCGGTGATTTTGTAGAAGGCGGGGTTCACGGCAATAATCTTCCGTTGTGCATCCGTGATCATAATGGCTTCGCCGCTGTTATCGAACATCTTGACGAACAATTGCAGGCGCTCGTTGGCGTGCTCCAGCTTTCCGACCAGGAGGTTGAAATTCTGCGCCATCTCACCGATGTCGGGGTTGTTAACATCGACATCGGCACGCCGCGACAAATCCATGTCGCGCTGAATCTCCTCCATCGTGTCATGAAGTTTTTTCACCGGATTGCTGATGTTGCGCACGATGACAAAGCGCACAAACAGCGAAATAATGATCAGCAGCAGGACCTGCAACATGATATGACCGATCCACATCCAGTCCTCGGTCTCGGCAAGCTGGGCATTGTCCTCGGAAAGATCGATGATCACGCTGGCCGCACCGTTGACGCTGCCGGCTTGAGTAATATGGCAAGAGATACAGTTCGTTCCGCGGAAATTCAGTTTGGCGATAAAGGGCACCACCACGCGCAACGCCGGTCGACCGTCCTTGCTGGTCAGCCTGCGAAACTGTGTTTGGCCGGTACTCAACACCTCGCGATCCATCTCGTCAACCGCCGCTTCTTCCGGCAGGCCCGGCCCGAATTGCTCGACGACCGCACGACCGCGAATGATGCGCAACTCGATAACGCCGTGCGATAGCGACATCTTGCTCAGCAACAGTCTGCGATTTGCGGGATTGGATATCTGACCGGTGAGCATCAGCATGTTCATGCCGTTGATCAGACCGTTTGCGGATTCCTCCGCGCGCGATTCGGCAGCACGCTCGATCTGCAATTCAAAACGGCCGAGTACCCATTCCATCGAGGCGAAAAACAGAATGATCAGCGCGCCCTGAATCAGGATATGCAGTTTTTCCTGCACATCCGTCGCGCGCCACACTCTCTTCAAGCTGCTCATCTCGCCTCTCCTGTCAGATCAGCCAATACCGGTCGAACTTGTCACAATTTGATGAAATGTTCGCGGTAATACTTCATCTCGGCGATGGACTCATAAATGTCTGCCAGCGCCTCGTGCTTGCCGTGTTTCTTCAGCCCGCTGGCAATTTCCGGTTTCCAGCGTTTCGCCAGTTCCTTGAGCGTGCTCACATCCAGGTTGCGGTAGTGGAAATAGTCTTCCAGTTTGGGCATCCAGCGCGCCAGGAAGCGTCTGTCCTGGCAGATGGAATTGCCGCACATTGGCGAAATCCGGACAGGCACATATTCCTTGAGGAATTCCAGCATTTGCGCTTCCACCATCGCATCGTCCAGCGTTGATGCCTTGACCTTGTCGATGAGACCGGATTTGCCGTGCGTGGACTTATTCCAGTTGTCCATGCCGTCAAGCACACTGTCGGGCTGGTGCACCACCAGCACGGGAGCCTCAGCCACGGTATTCAGCTCGCCGTCGGTCACCACCAGCGCCACTTCGATAATGCGGTCCGTGTCGGGCAAAAGCCCCGTCATCTCCATGTCTATCCAGACGAGGTTGTTTTGGTTTTGTGCCATAATCTGCGGAAGTTCTTAATTAGAAGTGTGGCGCATTGTCGCACAGCCTAGCCACTCAATCCAACGACCATGACTGCATCCCAATTCTCCGCCTTATTCATTTCAGCGCTGTTCTCGAATGGAATCATCAAACTCTGGCTGGCCTACCGCCAGCTCGACCATGTCGCCGCAAATCGGGCCGAAGTACCCGCCGCTTTCCGCGAAAAGATCGATCTTGCCGCACACCAGAAAGCTGCCGATTACACCCGCGTGCTGGTTCAATTCGGTATGGTCAGTGTCATATTCGACACGATTTTGCTGCTGGCCTTCACCCTCGGCGGCGGCATCCAGTGGATCAGCCATTGGTCGACTGCCACTTTCAGCGGTCCGCTGGTTCAGGGTGCCGCCATCCTGGTCGCGGTACTGTTGCTGCAATCATTGCTGGAAGCGCCTTTCGGCCTCTACCAGACTTTCAACATCGAAGTGCGTTTCGGCTTCAACAAAATGACGCTCAAGCTCTATCTGATCGACACCCTCAAAGGCCTGCTGCTCGGCGCTGTCATCGGCCTGCCGCTGCTGTTCGGTGTGCTGTGGCTGATGTCCGCAATGGGCGATCTGTGGTGGATATACGTGTGGAGCGTGTGGGTAGTATTCAATCTGTTGCTGCTGTTCATCTACCCCACCTACATCGCACCGCTGTTCAACAAATTCGAACCGATGCAGGATGAAGCGGAAAAAGCACGCATCGAAGCCCTGCTGAACAAATGCGGTTTCAGTGCCAGCGGCCTGTTCGTCATGGATGGCAGCAAACGCAGCACGCACGGCAATGCCTACTTCACCGGCTTCGGCAAGACCAAACGCATTGTGTTCTTCGACACCCTGCTGAAGCGCCTCACCCCGAGCGAAATCGACGCCGTACTGGCGCATGAGCTGGGACACTTCAAGAAACGCCATGTGCTCAAGCGCATCGCCTATACATTTATTCTCAGTCTCGGCTTCCTGTGGCTGCTGGCGCAATTGCTGCACGCCGGGTGGTTTTATGCAGGCCTGGGGGTAACCACCCAATCAACCGCAATCGCGCTGCTGTTGTTTTTCATGGCGCTGCCGGTATTCACCTTCCTGTTGCACCCCATCGCCTCCGCCTATTCGCGCAAGCACGAATTCGAAGCCGACGAATACGCCGCACAGCAAACCGATGCGAACGAATTGGTGAACGCGCTGGTCAAACTTTATCAGGACAATGCCAAGACGCTGACCCCGGATCCTTTGTACGCCAGCTTCTACGAATCGCATCCTCCCGCACCGATACGCATCGCACATTTGCAAAAACTGGGAGCCGCAAAATGAACAAATACCTTTTCCTGCTCATGTTTGTTGCCGGGGCCGCACAGGCTGATCCGTTCGCAGCCGGCAATGCCGACAGCGGCAAGAAACTGTTTGCCAAGTACGAGTGCGACAGCTGTCACAAAGGCAAGGTGGGCGGCGACGGCAGCGCGATCTTCACCCGCCCCGACCGTATCGTACGCAACGTTGACCAACTCATACCGCGCATCAAATTCTGCTCCGGCGCAGTAGGTGCCAATCTCAAGCCACAGGAAGAACTCGATCTTGCAGCACACCTGAACATGACTTATTACCACTTCAAGTAGGAGGCTATCATGGATACTCTCGTTAACCTGACCAGCAAGCAATGCAAACCCTGCGAAGGCGGTACACCGCCGTTGACGCAAGCCGAAGCGAAGAATCTGCTCAAACAGCTCGACAACTGGGAACTGAAAGACAACATCATCAGCAAGACCTTTGCGTTCAAGAACTATTATCAGGTGATTGCCTTCGTCAATGCAGTGGCCTGGATGACGCACCACGAAGACCACCACCCCGACATGACGGTGGGCTACAACAAGTGCCGCATGGAGTACTCCACCCACTCCATCGGAGGCCTGTCCGAAAACGACTTTATCTGCGCCGCGAAAGCGGATGCACTGCTCAAGCCTTGAGCGAGAAATTGCGCGGGCTCATCATCGCCGCCTACGGGCGCCACTATCTGGCGGAACTGTCCGGGGGTGAGATTCTGGAATGTGTACCGCGCGGCAAGAAAAGTGACGTCGCCTGTGGTGACACCGTCGAAATAGAGCGCACCAGCGCCGACCAGGCTGTCATCGACAGCATTGCGCTGCGCTCTACCCTGCTTTACCGCTCCGACGCGTTCAAGCAAAAGATCATCGCGGCGAACGTCACCCAGATCATTGTCGTCGTCGCTACCGAACCCTCGTTCAACGACGAATTGCTGGCGCGCTGCCTGCTCGCCGGGCATGACCAGAAGCTGGACATCATCATCGTGCTGAACAAATGCGACCTGCAGCAGGTTGAAACAGCTCGCGCGCAACTCGCCCCCTACGTCAAGATCGGCTACCGCGTGCTGGAACTCTCGGCCAAGCAGGACGTGACGCCTTTGCTGCCTTATCTGCAAGGCCACACCAGCGTGCTGGTCGGGCAATCCGGCATGGGCAAATCCACCCTCATCAACGCCCTCATACCCGAAGCGCAGGCTGCCACGCGCGAGATTTCGACGGTACTCGATTCTGGCAAACACACCACCACCCACGCCAAGCTGTATCACCTGAACGCCAACAGCCACCTTATCGACTGCCCCGGCGTGCAGTTGTTCGGCCTGCATCATCTGGATTTTGCCGCGATAGAAAGAAGCTTCCCGGAATTCCTGCCCTACCTCGGCCAGTGCCGCTTCGCCAATTGCAGCCACTCACACGAGCCGGATTGTGCGATACGCAAGGCAACGGGGGAAGGAAAGATTGACGAGCGGAGATTGAAGTTGTTTCAGCAGATCACGTCGCACTAGATCAATAGCATTTGTGACCAGGCTGGCGCTGGCAATTATTTGATTCCAGACTGTTCGACTTACTCAGTTTTTCCTTAAGTGCGCCCAAGTCTTCTTTGCGGATTAGCAGACATCGTAGTTACACCGAGAATTTTCACGTTCATTGATCACGCAACCATGTCTGTGACCGACCCAGCAGAGGTATGCCGACATAGCCGCGGATGATCAATTTGTTTCCACCTTCAATGAGCTTCATCGTGCTTCTGTAAATCTTGCCGCTATCAGGGTCGAGAATCCGGCCTCCGGTGTAATCTGTGCCTTCCCTGCGCATGCCGGTCAGAATGGTCATTCCGACCACAGGCTGATTCTTGAGGTTACCTTCGCATTCTTCACATTTCGGATTGGCTGACTCACCCGGTTCAGGAAATATCTTTTCAATCTTCCCTTGAAATTCCCCGCCATTTTCGGTGATGCGGATCAGAGCCGTTGGTTTGCCTGTACTGTCATCGATACTTTCCCATAGTCCGATCGGCGTTGAGTCTTGTCCCCACGCGGAAAAACAAGTCATTGCCGCGACCATCACGACGACTGCAAGTGTTTTCTTCATCTTGTCGGAAATGGACTTGAATGGCTGTTGTTGACCAAACTTTGACTGCGGACCTGTACCAGCATCTTTTCCCTGCGCAATAGCGGTCTTTCGACTTTTGCATCAGGCATTGTGAAAAATCGCCACTGAGGCAACGGTCAATCCCTGATGTGTCGGAATAACGATCGGATTGTCACCTGACTGAAAAATGAATAGCCCCACGAAGAAGCTGAGCACCGCGATGAAGATGCTCGCAAAGAAAGCCGTCCAGAATCCCGACACCTTGAATCCGGGCACCATCGACGACACCAGCAACATCATCAGCGCATTGATCACCAGCAGGAATAGTCCGAAGGTGATGATCGTCAGAGGAATGGTCAGGAAAATGACGATCGGCCTGACGATTGCATTGGCTAGGCCCAGCAGAAGCGCTGAAATCCACAGCGACTTGCTATTCGCAAACGAGATGCCGTGGAAGAGGAAACCGGCCGCCCATAGCGACAGCGCCGTGATTCCCCAGTGCGCCAGAAATTCAAATATGGTATTCATCTTGTAAGGGTATTCGTAATCTCAAGGCATGGAGAATACCGGATTTGCGCCCGTCCACGCCAGACGCTGACGCCAGAACTCCGGGTCATCGTTTCCGCAATGTATCAGCACCAGCGTTTTGCCATCCATGACCGCCTGATGCAATATTTCGAGCTTGTCTTCGGGGATGCCAATACGACGCAGCGCGATAGTCAGGTGTGTCGCTGCGGCGCCGACAGTCATCAGACCGGCACCCACTGCCGCGCCGACGATGGCATCGACCAGAGGCCCCGCTGCAAGCACGGGCCCGATACCCGGCAACAGCAGCAATCCGGCAGCACTGGCCAGGAGTCCGCCCAGCGATCCCCATAAAGCCCCCTGTGTACCCCAGACCTTGAAACGTTCCTGTTCACTGGAATAAACAATACCGAGAAAGTCGTCGCCCTGCCCACCTGCCCTGTGCAGGATGGATACCTGATCCATCGGGAAATTATTCCTGATCATTTCCTCGACCAGGGAGTTGGCGTGATCGGGATTGCCAAACACAGCCCCGACAAAATGATTGGCATGTTTATTCATGATTATCCATTCCAGAACTGGCTGTATCAAAAGTCATACGCAAAGTACCGTCGACATCCAATATCCGGCGCATCCATTTTACCCGCCCACATCCGACCTCACTTGAAATCAATACGTTATCCGATTCAAGACGTGTATTTTTCCAGGCACGTGCCTTGCTAATACTAATACAGAACAATGGCATGTTCCCTCAGCTTGGTATCTATTTCCAGTTGGGCAGATGTACAGCCGCCGGATGCGACCAAATTTCTATCCTTCCATCTGGATGGATCGATGGATACCGATAATGGTTTCATTTGGTCTATACTAATTTTCAAAATAAACCAACAAACCAGTACGGAGGAGATATAACCATGAAAACCATAAACGTGTTGTGTAGTGCCTTGTTGTTGAGCCTTTCTTTTGCAGTATCTGCCGACCCTATCGTCATCAAATTCAGCCATGTTGTTGCCAATAGCACTCCCAAGGGCAAAGCCGCGGATTTTTTCGCCAAAAGAGCTGCGGAGCTGACCAAAGGCAAGGTCAAAGTCGAGGTCTATGCAAACAGCGCCCTCTACAAGGACAAGGAAGAGATGGAGGCGCTGCAAATCGGTGCTGTGCAGATGCTGGCACCGTCTCTTGCGAAATTCGGCCCGCTCGGTGTGAAGGAATTCGAAGTATTCGATTTTCCTTTCATCTTTGACGACTACGCCGAACTGCACAAGGTCACCCAAGGCCCGATCGGCGCAAGCCTGCTGGCCAAGCTGGAACCCAAGGGCATCAAGGGACTGGCCTACTGGGACAATGGATTCAAATCCTTTTCTGCCAATACACCGATAAAGACTCCGGCTGATCTCAAGGGCAAGAAGATGCGTATCCAGTCTTCCAAAGTGCTGGAAGAGGAAATGCGTTCGGTAGGCGCCATGCCGCAAGTGATGGCTTTCTCCGAGGTCTATCAGGCTTTGTCTACCGGGGTCGTGGATGGCACCGAGAACCCGATCTCCAATCTCTACACGCAGAAAATGCATGAAGTGCAGAAGTATCTGACCCTGACCAACCACGGCTATCTGGGTTATGCAGTGATTGTTAACAAGAAATTCTGGGATGGATTGCCTGCTGACGTGCGCGGTCAACTCGAACAGGCAATGAAGGAAGCTACCGTATACGCCAACAAGATCGCTCAGGAAGAAAACGACACCGCGCTGGCAGAAGTAAAAAAGAGCGGCAAGACCGTTGTCTATACCCCGACCAAGGAAGAAAGAATGGCGTTCAAGAAGGCTATGGCTCCCGTTCACACCAAGATGGCTGATCGTGTCGGCAGTGACTTGCTGCAATCGATCTACAAAGAGACTGGCTTCGACCCGAGCAAATTGTAATGATGAACCGCAACGCCGCCGTCGCGAGAACGTGCCGACGGCGTTGCCGCATTAATTATTCAAGACTTGCGACAAAACAAGGGGAGTGACTTTCGTGAAATATCTTGATCATCTCGAAGAATGGCTAATTGCCTTCCTCATGGCTGGTGCGACATTGATCATTTTTTTGTCTGTCGTCCATCGCTACGCTGCAGGCTTGAGCATTCCCGTCGTGCAAGACTGGTTGCTGACCCTTAATTTTACTTGGGCGCAGGAACTGTGCATCATCATGTTCGTCTGGATGTGCAAGTTCGGAGCTGCCTACGGCGTGCGCACCGGCATCCACGTCGGCGTGGACGTGTTGATCAACCGCATGGAATCAAAGAACCGCAGCAGGTTTATCATCTTCGGGCTCCTCGCGGGTGCACTATTTACCGGCACCGTCGCCGTGCTCGGTGCCAATTTCATATGGGAGAACGGCGCCCACTACGCGTTCCTGCACCTGCTTGGCCAATCGACCGGCGACATCCCGGAAGGCCCCACGACTCCTGATCTGGAGTGGCCAACATGGATCGTTTATAGCGCCGTTCCGCTTGGTTCTTCCCTGATGTGCTTCCGCTTCCTCCAGGTGGCGAGGTCATTCATAAAGACGGGCGAGTTGCCGACCCACGACCAGGCGCACGTCGAAGGCATCGAAACCGGAGCCGAATTGGCGGTCGATGCCAATGCCTACGCTCTTGACGACAATCTGCACGTCCATGACATCGCGCATCACAAGCAAGACGACCACGAAGGAGAAGCGAAATGAGCGCTGCCATCATTTTTGGAGTGCTGCTGGCACTCATGCTGACCGGCATGCCGATCTCGATTTCGCTCGGCCTCACGGTTCTTACCTTCTTGTTCACGATGACGCACGTGCCGCTCGAATCGGTGGCGCTGAAACTGTTCACCGGCATTGAAAAATTCGAGATCATGGCCATTCCGTTCTTCATCCTGGCCGGCAACTTCCTGACCCACGGCGGTGTCGCGCGGCGCATGATCAACTTCGCCGTCTCGATGGTCGGCCATTGGCATGGCGGCTTGGCACTCGCTGGCGTGCTCGCCTGCGCCCTGTTTGCGGCAGTGTGCGGCTCAAGTGTGGCCACGGTGGTAGCCATCGGCTCTGTACTCCTGCCGGAAATGGTAAAGCAGGGCTTTCCGATGAAGTTCGGAGCCGGCGTGGTGGCAACGGCAGGTTCGCTCGGCATTCTGATGCTGCCGTCGGTTGTCAAAGTTGTCTACTCGGTGTCAACCAACACCTCAATCGGCGCGCTTTTCGTCGCCGGCGTGGTGCCCGGTCTGGGGCTGGCCTTCGTGCTTGGCTTCGTCACCTGGTATCGCGCCCGCAAGTTCGGCTATCCGCGCCAACGCAAGGCGACCTGGGGCGAACGCTTCAAAGCGTTCCGCGACTCGGCGTGGGGCTTGGTGCTGGTCGTCGTCGTGATGGGCGGCATCATGTCCGGCATCTTCACGCCAACAGAAGCAGCGGCAATGAGTGCCGTTTATGCCTTCTTCGTCGCTGTGTTTGTCTACAAGGACATGAGCATGAAGGACGTGCCGAAAGTGCTGCTCAATTCGGCCAACATGGCATCGATGCTGCTCTATATCATCACCAACGCGGTGTTGTTCTCCTTCATCATGACCAACGAAAACATTCCGCAGGCGCTAGCCGACTGGATGTTGGGCGAAGGCCTCGGCATGGTGAGTTTCCTGCTTGCGGTCAACGTGCTGCTGTTGATCGCCGGCAACTTCATGGAGCCGTCGTCCATTGTGCTGATTTTTGCCCCCATTCTGTTCCCGGTGGCGATGAAGCTGGGCATCGATCCGGTGCACTTCGGCATCCTGATGATTGTGAACATGGAAATCGGCATGTGCCACCCGCCGGTGGGCCTCAATCTTTACGTCACATCGAGCATCACCAAGATGGGGATTACCGAGCTGACTGTCGCGGTTTGGCCGTGGCTGATTGCGATGCTCGGATTCCTGATGCTGGTGACTTATTGGCCCGCAATGACGCTGTGGTTCCCGCGCTTGGTAGGGGCAATGTAGCCCCCTCCTTCAACCAGAAGGAGGGAACTGCATAACGCAACTACTGCTTGCCCATGCAAAAAAGCGGTCTCGAAGCCGAGGCTTGGCATTGCACAATTCTACAAATTTACGCCTTAACCCTTTGGGAGAGAAATCATGGACAAACAACTGCGCGAAGCTGCGCTGCAATATCACCGCCAAGCGCCCGCGGGCAAAATCTCGGTCAACCCCACCAAGCCGATGATCAACCAGCACGATCTCGCGCTGGCGTATTCGCCCGGGGTGGCATCGGCCTGCGAACTCATTGTGGAAAATCCCGCCGAAGTGCGCAACATGACAGCGCGAGCCAATCTGGTGGCCGTCATCACCAACGGCACTGCCGTATTGGGCTTGGGCAACATAGGGCCGCTGGCGGCAAAGCCGGTGATGGAAGGCAAAGGTGTGCTGTTCAAAAAATTCGCCGGTATCGATGTGTTCGATCTGGAAATCGCCGAGCACGACCCGGACAAGCTGGTGGACATCATCGCCTCGCTGGAACCCACCTTCGGCGGCATCAACCTGGAAGACATCAAGGCCCCGGAATGTTTTTACATCGAGGCCAAACTGCGCGAGCGTATGCGCATCCCGGTATTCCATGACGACCAGCACGGCACTTCCATCATCGTCGGTGCAGCGCTACTGAACGGACTCAAGGTCGTCGGCAAGAAGATCGAAGACATCAAACTGGTGGCGAGCGGCGCGGGCGCTGCCGCCCTCGCCTGCCTGGATATGCTGGTCGGTCTGGGCGTGCGCATGGAAAACATCATCGTCACCGACATCAAGGGCGTGGTCTATCAAGGCCGTACCGAAGAAATGGACGATAACAAGGCGCGCTATGCGGTAAAGACTTCAGCGCGCACACTGGGCGAAGTCATTGCCGGGGCGGATGCATTCCTCGGGCTATCCGCAGGTGGCGTACTGAAACCGGAGATGGTGAAACTAATGGCGGCCAGGCCGCTGATCTTCGCGTTGGCGAATCCGACCCCCGAGATCATGCCGGAGGAGGTGAAGTCAGTACGTGCCGACGCCATCATGGCGACCGGCCGTTCCGATTACCCCAACCAGGTGAACAACGCACTGTGCTTCCCCTACATCTTCCGTGGTGCGCTGGATGTGGGTGCAACCACCATCAACGAAGCCATGAAAAAAGCCGCGGTGTATGCCATCGCCGAACTGGCCGAGGCCGAACAGTCCGATGAGGTCGCGGCGGTATATGGTGAAGAGACTCTTTCCTTCGGCCCCGAGTACCTGATCCCCAAACCATTCGATCCGCGCCTGATCACGCGCATCGCCCCCGCCGTCGCCAAGGCAGCCATGGACAGCGGCGTTGCAGAACGCCCCATCGCCGATTTGGCGGCTTACCGCGAGCAGTTGACGCAGTTCATCTATCACTCGAGCATGCTGATGAAACCGGTGTTCAACATCGCCAAGAAGAATCCGAAACGCCTGGTGTATGCAGAAGGCGAAGACGAGCGCGTGCTGCATGCAACGCAGCATGTGGTAGACGAAGGTATCGCCTATCCGATTCTGGTGGGACGGCCGGCGGTGATCGAGAAGAGAATCGCCAAGCTGGGCTTGCGCATCCGCCCGGGCGAACACTTCGAGCTGGTGAATCCGGAGCGTGACAGCCGCTATCGCGAATACTGCAATGAATATCACCGCCTCATGCAACGCCAGGGAGTGACGCCTGATGCAGCCCAGCGTGCGATGCGCAGCCACAACACGCTGATCGCGGCGATGCTGGTGCGCATGGACGCGGCCGATGCCATGCTGTGCGGCACCGTGTCGCAGCCGCTAAGCCACCTGCGTTACATTGATGAAGTCATCGGCCAGCATCCGGGCGCGAATGTGTATGCCGCGATGAATATCCTGATGCTGCCCGGCTATACCGTGTTCATCTGCGATACACATATGAATCTTGATCCGACCGCCGAGCAGGTCGCCGCAATGACGCTGCTGGCGGCGGAAGAAGTGCGACGTTTCGGCATGACGCCCAAGGTTGCGCTGCTGTCGCATTCCAATTTCGGCAGCCACAAGGATGCCTCGGCGCTGAAGATGCGGCATGCGCGCGAACTGCTGGAACAGATGTCACCGGATCTGGAAGTGGAAGGCGAGATGCACGGCGATGCAGCCCTGTCGGAAAGTCTGCGACTGCAGGCCTTCCCGGCTTCGCGCCTGAAAGGTGCGGCGAATCTGCTCATCATGCCGAATCTGGATGCCGCCAACATCGCCTACAACCTGCTCAAGATCACCGGCGGCGAAGGCATTACCATCGGCTCCATCCTGCTGGGGGCAAACAAGTCGGTGCACATCCTCACCTCCACCGCAACTGCAAGACGCATCGTGAACACGAGTGCGCTGGCTGTCGCCGGTGTGAAAAAGCATTGAGCGGGTGGTATTAAGTCGGATTTCAAACAAAATCAGGAATCACTGAATTGAAAACATCCCAACCGACAAGAAGCTTTGCCTCTCGGCTTCGCGGTCATATTCCCGTTTTCAATAACAGACTCGTCGGCTGGGGGAGTGTTTTTGTCGTTTTTCTGTTTGCCTCCTATCTAATATATTTCTGGAGCCTGAAAAGCGGTATCGACAGCCTGAACGAAAGCGGAAGGCGCCGACTGGAAGTGTATGCAACCAGCCTGGAAAACGTGCTGGATAAATATGACTATTTGCCGAAGACGCTCGAGTTGAACAAAGACGTTTTCACGCTGCTGCAAAACCCGCACGATAAGAAACTGGTTGCAACGGTTAATCGGTATCTGGAACAGATCAACGAGCAGGCAAAATCCAATGTGATCTATGTGATCGGTCTGGATGGCATCACCCTCGCCTCCAGCAACTGGAACCAGCCGGGAAGTTTTGTCGGTATCAATCTGTCGTATCGCCCTTATGTCCAGGATGCTCTGCATCATATGCCCGGCAGGTTTTACGGCATTGGAACAACAAGCAATCAGGCCGGCTATTACTTTGCACACGGGATTTACAGAAACGGAAAAATACTGGGCGTGGCTGCGGTCAAGATCAGTCTGGATGAACTGGAAAAAACCTGGTCCCAGGGTAACGACCAGGTCATGCTTGTTGATGAGAATAACGTGATTTTCCTGAGCTCTGTTCCCAAGTTGAAATACAAAACCATTGGTCGACTGGACCAGAAAACCATCGATCTCCTGAATGAAACACACCAGTATTTCAAGCAGAATCTGGATCCCATTCATTTTATCAATGCCGGATTTTTGCCCCATGGAACCCGCGTCATTTCAATCAAGGAAGAAGGCAGGAAAGCAAGCCTGGAAAATCCGGCCGGTTCCTATCTGGTGACGGAAGGTCGGACTGTGTCGCAGGCAAACTGGCGTTTCATCCTGCTCTCCGACTTTGGCAAAGTGCAAACGAGCGCTGGAACAACCAGCGCTTTTGCAGTAGCGATATTCGGACTCCTGATGTTTGTGTTTCTTTATATGCGTCAACGGCACATGGCGATCATGCAGAATATCGCTGCAAAGGAGGCGTTGCAGCATGCCTACGACAATCTCGAACTGATGGTTGCGGAAAGAACTTCTGCCCTCAATTTGACCACCCGGAATCTGACCCAGGAAATCGCCGAGCGGCACCAGGCCCAACAAGCGCTACAAACCACACAGAATGAACTGATTCAGGCCGGCAAAATGGCAGTGCTGGGACAGATGTCCGCGGGCATCACCCATGAACTGAACCAGCCGCTGACTGCGCTGCAAACGCTGTCCGGCAACGCATTGGTGCTTCTGGAGCGGGGGAATGTGGAAGAGGCCAGGAAAAACCTTTCCACCATCCAGCAGGTGATCGACCGCATGGGGACGATTACCCGCCAACTGAAAGTTTTTTCGCGCAAGTCCACGTCCGCCTTGACGTCAGTACCCATTTGCAGCGCAATAACGAATGCAACGTTCCTGGTCAACCGGCGCATGCAACTGGAGGAAGTCAGTTTCAATCAAATCGTTCCGGATTATGAAGTGTTTGCGCGAGGCGACAGCAACCGCCTTGAACAAGTGCTGGTCAATCTCTTCAATAATGCGCTGGACTCGATGGAAAACAGCTCGCAGCGCTGCCTCACGGTTAAAGTCCAGAGTACGAAAGAGCAAGTATTCATCTCGGTCCAGGACACCGGTCCGGGGATTTCGGACGAGGCATTGAAACACCTTTTCGAGCCGTTTTTTACGACGAAGGCGCAAGGAGCGGGTTTGGGACTGGGGCTGGTTATTTCGGCGCAAATCATGCGTGAATTCGGCGGAGAATTGAGCGGCGCCAATTCACCGGATGGCGGCGCCATGTTCACGATAGAGCTACGCGCGGTCGCACAGGGGGACAATCATGCATGAAGGACTCAGAATTTTGCTGGTCGAGGACGACCCTATCGTCAGGGCGGGCAGCGAACAGGCATTCCAGTTGGCTGATCTTAACGTTGAAGCATTCGCCTCGGCAGAGCTGGCGCGCAAGCACATTACACCCGGCTTTCCCGGTATTGTCATCAGCGATATCAGACTGCCCGGCATGAACGGGATGGAACTGTTGCTGCATATCAAGTCAATCGACAAGGATATACCGGTCATTCTGGTCACCGGGCATGGCGACATCACCATGGCGGTTCAGGCCATGCGCAACGGTGCATATGATTTCATCGAAAAACCCTACTCATCCGAACAACTGGTAGAGGTGGCGCGACGCGCGTTGGAGGCACGCAGCCTGATGCTGGAAGTGCATTCATTGCGGAGACAGCTCGAAGGGCGCAAAGGCATCGAAGCGACGTTGCTGGGGAAATCCCCCGCAATGCAGGAGATTCGACGCCTGATACTGGATGTCGCGGACACCGGCGCCGATGTGCTCATCTATGGCGATACCGGCACGGGCAAGGAAATGGTTGCGCAATGCCTGCATGATTACAGCCATCGCCAGAAGAACAATTTCGTCGCCATCAACTGCGGCGCCATACCGGAAGCCATTTTCGAGAGTGAAATGTTCGGGCATGAATCCGGTTCATTTACCGGCGCTTCAAAGCGCCAGGTCGGCAAGATGGAATTTGCCGACAAGGGCACGCTGTTCCTCGATGAAATTGAAAGCCTGCCCATGTCGCTTCAGGTCAAACTGCTGCGCGCATTGCAGGAACGCAAAATCGAACGTGTCGGCTCCAATGAACTGGTATCTGTGAATGTTCGTGTCATCGCCGCAGCCAAGCTGGACCTGAAGGAACTGTCTGATCAGCAGAAATTCAGGGCCGACCTGTACTATCGTTTAAATCTGATCGTGTTGACTCTGCCGCCGCTAAGCGAACGGCGCGAAGACATCCCGGAATTGTTCGAGCATTTCGTCCTGCAAGCGGCAGCCCGATACAACCGTGCCGCGCCTCAGGTGTCCGGCGCACAGATGCACAAGCTGATGGCCCATTCGTGGCCGGGAAATGTGCGCGAACTCCGCAATATCGCTGATCGCTTTGTACTTGGAATTCCCGGAAGTGAAGATTCCGTTCTCCAGCAATCGCTACCAGAGGAACCGCTAGCGGATCAAGTCCGTCATTTTGAACGCGCATTGATCGAGGTTGAGTTACGCAAACATCGGGGGAATGTCGGCCCGATATGCGAAGCACTCGGGCTACCCAAGCAAACCCTGTATCACAAAATGCAGAAGTACCAGTTGGTTGCGGAAGAATACAAATAGAGCCGAATCTTGAATGGGGCTGGCCGCAGCTCTTTCATCCCCTCTCCCGCAGGCGGGAGAGGGCTAGGGTGAGGGGCGTTGAGTTGAAAAACGTTTTGTTTCAGCGCAAAGACCCTCATCCCCGCCCCTTTCACCCGCAAGAGGTATGCCGGTGGGGCCCCGCTGCTGCGCAGCGACCCATCCGCAGTCCCGCCTGCGGGAGAAGGGAGAAAATTCAAACACTAATAAATCCCGTGCTGAAAACGATAGCCTTTGTAGCTGAATATCACACCGTCCGGCGTGATCTGTTCCAGCTTGAGTCCCGGAGCAAGGGAATCGCCTTCTTTCAACATTCGCGAGTTGATGCTGACGATGCTGTTCGCGGATTTGTTCGAATAGGAATGTAGCTGAATCTTCATGTCCGGAATCTCTTGCTGAATCGCGAGAGGAAGTTCGGACAAGGGTGATGCTTTCTGTTCGGTGGCTACCGGGTTGGCAGACTCTTTCGGCAAGACAGCCGGCGCGATGGGTACCAGATTCGATGCCGGCAATTTCTGCTCCGGCTTTCCGGCTATTTCAGGTTGAACGGAACGTGGCGCAAGCACTACCGGGTTCGAGTCAGGCATTGTCGGTCTGGCGAATGGTTCCGCCGCATGCGCCGGTTGTTCCGCCTGCCACGGGTGCAGCCAGCCGATGGCAATGCCGGCGCAAAGCAAAACGGCCGCAAGCACACCGTAAAACACGGAAAATGATTGTTTGGGCGCAACCGTTGTTGCCTGCGCCGACGGCAAAGTTGGCGTTGCGCCGCGTTGCCGCTGCTGGTCGGATTTCTTGAGCGCATCCAGGATGTACGACATGTTATTTGTTCCTCTGCTCGCGAACCAGTTTCGGCGCGGTCGCATCCGCAGCACTGCTCAGACGCATGAGGGTCTGGGTGCCGACGGTGCCGGTGGGGGGCAATCCCTGGGCGAGCTGGAACTGTTTGACTCGCCGCATCAAGGCTTCATCGAACACCGCGTCTCCGGCGGGTTCCGCTGTCTTGCCGTCGATTTGCGCGAGTTGATTGCGCAGCCATTCCACATCCGCCCCTCGGTCACCCAACTGTATCTTTTGTTGTGCCAGCGGCGGCGCGCGCCACAACAGCGTGTATTGGCCCGACCATTGTTCTGCCAGTGCGCCAATGGCCACCGCAACGGTTTGATTGGCAACATTGAAGATGGCAACCTTGTCGTCAAGCAGACTCAACGTTGCATAGAATTTCTGGCCCTGTTTGTCGCTCAACTGCAGCACTGCGGGCCGGTTCAGTTGGCGCAATTCATCCAGACCGCCACGCGCAGTCCGGCAACTCAAACCGATGGCGTTAGCCTGCAAGCACTCGTCACCCTCCTGATAGTCCGCTCCCCATGAACGGAAAAGCGCGGAGTAAGCCATCGTCTTGCTCTGCGAGCGCGGCTCAGTCGCCGGCCATTCCAGGATAACCGGGGTAATCGCCACGGGCGTAACCGGCTTGGCAGGTTCAGTTTTGACTTCGGCTTTCGCCACAGCCGGCGATTGACTAGCGGATTTATAAAGCAGCGCCACCAGCGCAGTGGAGGCCAGCAAACCCGCAACCAGCAACAGCATGACACTGCGGGAGCGTTTCACCGGACTATGAAACACCTCACGCGCCGCCTGCTTCAGCGTTGCACTGTCGACCCGCTCCTTGGCTTGCACATAGGCGCCCAGCAACGCCCGATCGCAAAGCACATTGATGACGCGGGGCGTGCCACCGCTCAGGCGGTAGAGAGTATTCATCAGCGAATCCGGGAACAGTTTGCGCTGTGTACCCGCAACCCCCAAGCGATGCCGCACATAGTCGGCAACTTCCTGCTTGGCCAGCGGCCCCAGGTGATAGCGCGCAATAACCCGCTGCGCGAGCTGCCGCAGTTCGGGCCGCGCCAGCATCTCTGCCAGTTCGGACTGGCCCAGCAGGATGATCTGCAGGAGTTTGCGCTGGCTGGTTTCGAGATTAGTCAGCAGCCGCATTTGCTCAAGTACATCGGCGGAAAGGTTCTGTGCCTCGTCGATGACCAGCACCGTATGCCGCCCCCGCGCATGCGCATCAAGCAGATAGGTATTGATGCAATCGACAAAGACTTTGACGCTGGTATTGCCGGGAGGAACCGCGATGCCGAATTCGGCGCAAATGGTTGCAAGCAACTCTTCCACCGTCTGCCGGGGATTGAAAATGTAGGCCACATCGCAGGAATCTGGAATCTGCTCGAGCAGACAGCGGCATACCGTCGTCTTGCCCGCCCCCACCTCGCCGGTGAGCAATACAAACCCGCCACTGCCATTCACGCCGTAAAGCAAGTGGGCAAGCGCCTCCTGATGGCGCTCGCTCATATAGAGATAGCGTGGATCAGGAGCGATGGAAAACGGCGCTTCGGCGAGACCAAAGTAACTCTGGTACATGGGCGGAATGGGTGTGGAAATGTCGGGCTATTATAGCGGCAAGTTACCACTGCTCAAGGCAACAGTTTCATCGATGATTAACTGTCGGCAAAGTCGTTAAGGTGCGCTATCTTTTTGGGATGTTGAGAATTTGTAGCCGCACTCCTGGCAGAAAATAGCAGTTGGATCAGCGGTATGACCATTAGGGCATTTTTGTTCTCGAAATAATTGCGGAGCATGAATTCTAGAATAAAGAATGGCAAAGGCTGCGCCATAAAAAACCATCCAATGGCCGGAGAATCCTCGAACGTCTTCCGGCGTTGCATCTCCAGCAATATGTTTTCCATGACCAGTCACGAATGCGAATAGAATAAAATTTAGAATGGCGTAACCGAAAAGTATATAGAAAGTTCGGGTCATCCAGGCAGGACATCCAGCAAGAGCCACTTTCCAAAAGTCCTTCCGAGTCGCATAGCGTGTTGTTTGCATGGAAACCAGTACCGCAGGTGCCCAAACAACAAAGATACCAACATGCAATGACCACACCAACTGTCCTCCTGGAATTTGCAAACCCATCAAGGCCATACAATGGGCAATGAGACTCAGTACCAAACCAATATCAGCCAGCGTCATGAACGGAAAAAGAAGAATGTTCATAGTATTGAACCCGAGTGCACCAACGTTAAATTAAGGGGCGCGCTTTAGCGCGTCCCGCTTGAATGATGGGTTAGGCTTGATAGGGACAAGTAAGCCCAATAGCAAGGTAAAGAAACCCAAAAAGCAATTGCAAAACTGCTAAAGAAAAATGCTGAGACGCCAAGTGCAAAAGAGAGAGCAAGCAAAATTGTGGCTCCTAGCTTAGAGCGAGAAACTCCCAAAAGATAAGAACCGCCAAAAACAACGGTGGCTAAAGGAGCGAAAGCATGCCAATAAATGTAAGTACGAGCGGGATTTTCTGATGAAAACATATAGCGCAACGACTCAGTTGCGCTTTCAAAAATAGGAACATTTGATGGTTGTGCAATAAATAGAAGTATGTACCAGAACGGCAAGATTAAAATTGCTGAAAGCAAAAAGAGCAAACCGGCAATTTTGTGTGGGTTATGCGGAAAGTTCATAAGCCTAACGTTATAGGTAAGGGGCGCTGCGCGGCGCTTTATCGCGCAGCGTCCAGCGACCGAAGGGAGCGAGGTCGAGCGCCGGGTTAGACATTCTATTTAAGAGCCTTCTTCAGGTGCTCTGCGATGGCCTTGTTGTATTCCTCGGCATACGTTTTATTCTTCAAAAGGAGATCGTAAAGTTCTTTCCCAAGCTGCTTTTCGCAACTTTCTCCTAAGGGGCGCACGTCTTTTCCCCATGGCTTTGGAAAGGCTTTGTTGTCAATTTGATCGACGGGGTATCCGGGCACCATTTCGGAACAAAGCGAAGAAGACAAGAAGCGTAAATCATTAGCCGCGATGGCTTGCTTGGCCGCCTCCTGCGCAGAGACTATTACAGCGACGTCGGAAACTTCTTTTTTGGGTGCACACACATGATCTTCAGCTGTAGCAAGTGCGGCATGAGCAACAAGTATGAGTGTAAGTAGTGCGCGCATGTCTAACGTGCAGCTAAGGCGCGACCCAGCGACCGGAAGAAGCGAACTTGAGCGTAGGGTTAGAGATTACTTTTTGCACTGCGGCTCCTTCCAAGAGCTGCCATAAGAACTTTTGAAAGTCTTTAACTGCTCAACTAACGCCGGGTCTCTGTCAGAGACATATTTGCTGATTGTAGTGTTAGGGTGCTCTTTGAGAAAGGATGCCAATAATGCCAGTTCTTGGTCTTTTGAGATTTTAGCTTTCTCTAGCGCTTCCGAATAACAACCCTTGGCTAGATCGCTTTCTAGCTCTCTGTACCTATCCATGTGGTTGAACGCCAATATTGCCTGGGTTTTGTCGAGTTCGACGCCAAACGCCATAAGCTGACCTTTCATGGCATAGCGCGCAGTCAGATCACCAACCGCGAGCAGAGAAGCCAACCAAGCTATTACTAGAATCACTTTCTTCATCGGGTAGTCTCTAACGTGCAGCTAAAGGGCGCGCCGAAGGCGCGTCCCAGCGACCGAAGGGAGCGAACTTGAGCGTAGGGTTAGGTGACTGACTGTTCATGTATCAAAGCCTATGCCACTGCATTTTCGATCATGAAAGTCGAGAGTCCAGAATCGGTCAGGTGAGCCGTAACCTAGTTGGCAGTTTAGATAGCGACCTTTCTTTTTGTGAACACTAAAACTGAGGGATTCAATACCAAGGTTTTGAAGTTCACTCGCAAACTGCGGGTGTTCAAAAACATAAGTAGTCTTTTTGGATTCCACTGCATCTTTTAGCCAGTCGAAGCTCATTAATATCGACTCCGCGTAGCGAAGCGCCTCACCAGGCTGGGTGTCTCTTGACTCATCAGGAAACACGAAGAATTCAACTCCATTGAACATGCCACGCCATGCTTCGTCATCATCTGACCACCTAAGCATCCCCAAAGCCCCAGCATCGAATTCTCTCTGGGGTTGCTCACGACACTTGAAGAAGTAATCAACAATACCCATGAGTCACCTAACGTGTAGCTAAGATACCGTCTTGACTGTCAAGCATGACTCACAGCCCAAGCGGGATCGAAAGGCATGCCGGACTTCAGCACACCGTAAACAATATGCAGCAACTTTCGCATCACTGCGCCAATAATCACCATATTCGACTTGCCTGCCTTTTTCAAACGATCAGCAAATTCCTTGATAACCGGATTGTAACGTCTCGCCACGATTGCCGGCATATACAGCGCTCTTCTCAATAGCGAGTTGCCTTTCTTGGACAGGTGCGGCTTGCTATGAAGCCCAACGTGCAGCTAAGGGGCGCGCCAAAGGCGCGTCCCAGCGACCAAAGGGAGCGAACTTGAGCGCAGGGTTGGGCGGCATTATCGCTCGGGGTAACATGGCCATTTGGCAAATGCAAAAATCCACAAAGCAACGAGGTTAATTAACGGCAGCACACCCAAAAGTGCCCACCAGCCGGAAAAGCCGGCTTTTGAAACTACGCGAGAAAAAAACCAAGCCGGTAATACGAGAATAATCAGAATTATCAGCCAATGCCAAATTGAAAACGAACCCATGCTTTAGCCTCCTTGAGTTGTTGAACCTGACTTGGAAACAGGCCACTCGGCGAACGCGAGAATGCCACCGACAATCAACAAGCCAAGTAATGGAATGATGGCGATTAGAGATAGTGCAGGGTTAAAGCCTGCACGCCCACATATTTTCCATAGCGGAACGACAAGTAAGATAACTGCAATCAGTGCTGCCATATAACCTCCTACATGTATAACTGGAAAAGTTGCGATGCGTGTGACGCCCAACGTGCAGCTAAGGGGCGCGCCGAAGGCGCGTCCCAGCGACCAAAGGGAGCGAACTTGAGCGTAGGGTTAGGTGTTGCTGCTTGCATGATGACCTTTGCGACCAACCCAACCGCCCAGCGAACCGAACAATAATTGTGGAACGATAGCAAGAAATAACGTGGACAAAATATAACCAGCGACACTCAGAAAATACTCTCCTGGTTGCGACTGGAAAATAAAACACAGAGTAGCAGCAGCAATAGATGCTAGAGAAACTGAGGCACCGGCAAGCATGCGGCGAACCATAAAACAGCAAGAGAGCGTCCAATTGTAGAGGCAGGGAACACGGTTGCACCTAACAGTTATTAGACGGACCCACCGGTCCGTATTATTAAGAATATTAAAGCGTGCATATTTTCCATAACCAGTTGATTAGTCGTGAATCACTCCGTTTTACCTGTCCGTATATGCATAATAATACGGGCGCATTGAATCACAGCTTATTCACTATGGATATAGGCCTGAATATCCATGACCACCACTCTCGGGTATTCCCTTGCCACACAAGATTGACAACCCAATCCCCGCCCCCGCACAATCCGCCAGTCTTGCAACTTCGCCATTGCATACACTGCACTACTCTACAAATCGTGCGGGATGAATGGTGAAATCCCAGAATTCAGGAGGCTGGAGCAAGTTTGATGGAAGGCAGTCAGTGCTTGAATTGGCTTGCGTTCTTGATGAGTATCAGCCGCGAATAAAGGGAAAACACTTTGCAAGCCGTTCCGTATTTTCTTCACGCAGCCCCGATTACATCTACTGGAGTCACCGTTCAATCTTTGTCCTTCGACAGGCTCAGGACGAACGGGTGTGTGTTTTTTTATTCAAATCCCCCCTCGCCCCCCTTTGCAAAAAAGGGGGGAATTGTTTGTTGTTGTCCGTCACGCGTGTGATGGACAATTTGGAATAAACCTTTAACTTGCCAAATGGAGTATCCAATGCTCATCGCCCATCGCCATTTCCGGTTAGCTGTTGTTTTCATGCTGTCCGTCCTGCCCTGTTTCGCCTACGCCGCCGAGGTCGAGTTTTTCTCGCCGTCGGGTGAAGTGAAGAAGGTCCGACAGGTCGCGGTACGCTTCTCGGAGCAGATGGTGGCTTTTGGCGATCCGCGCGAGGTTAATCCTTTTGACATCACCTGCCCCGCCGCGGGCAAGGGGCGCTGGGCCGATCAGCGAAACTGGATATACGATTTCGATCAGGATTTGCCGGCTGGTGTCGCCTGCTCATTCTCGGTCAAGAAAGGTCTGGCGTCGCTCAAGGGCAGCGCGATCAAAGCCGCAAATTACGCTTTCAACACGGGCGGCCCGGCCGTGATGCAGAGCGAGCCGTATTCCGGCGAATATTCCACCATCGACGAGAACCAGATCTTCGTGCTCGGTCTGGATGCGCCGGCCACAGCCGATTCCATACAAGCGCATGTGCATTGCGAGGCCGATGGTATTTCGGAGCAGATACCGGTCAAGCTGATCATCGGCAAACTGCGCAATTCGATTCTGGACTGGCGCGAAGCATTCCTGACGCGCTACTACCAGGTCATCTTCAAGCGCGGCGACCACGAGGGGCAGAGTTTCATTTTCGGCATTGAAGAACGCGGATCGGACCGCGAAAAATTTCTCAAGCTGCGCGACGGTGCCAATTCGCCCATCGTCGTACTGCAATGCTCGCGCACTTTCCCGAATCAGGCCCACATCAAGCTGGTCTGGGGCAAAGGCGTCACCTCGGTTTCCGGCATCCCCAGCAGTCAGGACCAGATTCTGGAATTCCGCGCACGCCCTGCCTTCGAGGCCAAGTTCACCTGCGAACGCGTCAATGCGGATGCGGATTGCATCCCGGCGTTCCCGATGAGTCTCAACTTCTCTTCTCCGATCACGGTCGAGAATGCACAGCGCATCATGCTGGTTGCGCCTAACATGGGTCCGGTCAAGGCGGTGATCACGGAAAAAATTGCAAAAGCCGGATTCGTTCAATCGATCTCTTTCCCCACACCGCTGCCGGAAAAGACCAAGTTCAAAATCATCCTGCCCCAGGTCTTTACTGACGATGCGGGCAGATCATTAAGCAACGCATCCAGTTATCCGCTGGAAGTCCGCACCGATGAAAATCCGCCGCTCGCCAAGTTCGCCGCCAATTTCGGCATTCTCGAATTGAACGCTGCTCCCGGCACGCCGCCCTTGTTGCCGCTGACCTTGCGCAATGTGGAATCCTCGCTGGCGTCGAACCTGGCTTACCCCCCCATCGCAGGCAAGACCATGCACGACGATTCGGAACTGACCGTGCTGGAATGGATGAGGCGCCTGCAAAAGGCCGACCAGTACAACTACGAAGACCAGAACAAAGGGCCGGGCAAGGTCTCGGTCTTCGAACAGGGAGGCGCCACCAAGCCCTTCACCATCCAGAAGCCGCTGGGCGATAAGGCATTCGAAGTCATTGGCATCCCGTTGCAGGAACCGGGATTCTACGTAGTCGAACTGGCCAGCCCGCGCCTCGGCGCAGCATTGTTCGGCGATGGATCGACTTCCGAAGAAGACGCATCGCTCGTCACCAAGCTGGTGAACGCAGTCAAGCCCGGCAGTTCACGTCCTTATTACGTACATGCCGCCGCGCTCGTCACCAACCTGTCCGTCCATTTCAAACAAGGCCGCGAATCATCGCTGGTCTGGGTGACCAGTCTGGACAAGGGCAAACCCGTCACTGCCGCCGATGTGGCCGTGCGCGACTGCGCCGGCAAAATATATGCTCAGGGCAAGACCGACGCGCAGGGCCTGTTGCAGATCAAGCAGGAGCTGCCGAACCTGAACACCCTGCCCGGCTGCATGAGCAACTACGACCACCAGTATTTCGTGACGGCACGTCTGGGCAAGGATTTTTCATTCGTGCTGTCGGGCTGGAACGAGGGCATCGCGCTGTGGCGTTTCAATGCTTTCCAGTCACCATGGGGCGGTCACGAAGTCGCCCATGCGGTGATGGATCGCACCCTGCTGCGCGCCGGGGAAACCGTGCACATGAAACTGATCGTGCGCCGCAAAGTCGGCACAGGTTTTGACAAGCCGCGCGACCTCATGCCGCTCTCGGTCACTATTCAGCACCAGGGCAGCGAAGACAAATTCCAGCTTCCGGTAGTGTGGGATAGCCGCGGCACTGCCACGCTGGACTGGACTGTGCCGCAGGACGCCAAGCAGGGAACCTACACCGTTGAGATGCCGGAAGCCGTTGGCAGTTTCCAGGTGGAAAGCTTCCGCGTGCCCACCATGAAGGCGATCCTGCAATCCGCCGACAAAGCACTGGTCAATGCGGAACAAGCGGGGCTGAACATCCAGGTCAATTATCTGGCGGGCGGTGGCGCATCATCCCTGCCGGTCAAACTGCGCGGACAGATCGCACCTAAAGATGTCAGCTTCGCAGACTATGAAGACTTCATCTTCGCCAATGGCGGCGTCAAACTCGGCATACAGAAGAACACCCGCCAACCCTGGAATTATGGCGAATACGAAATGACCGATCCTGACGAGGATGGCGCGGCTGCGTCACCCGGCAATGCCACCAGCAACGTTGCGCTGACCACGCAGGAATTGCGCCTCGACGCAGCAGGCGCCGGACATGCCGTCTTCAGCAACTTGCATAAAGCGGAAACGCCGCAGGACATCCACGCTGAACTGGAATACCAGGACCCGAACGGTGAAACGCTGACCGCCACCACGCACATCGCGTTGTGGCCGTCGCAACTGATCGTCGGCATCAAGCCGGACGGCTGGATGGCAACCGCCGAGCACATCAAATTCCATGCTCTGGTGCTGGACCTTAACGGCAAACCGAAAGCAGGCGAAAAGGTCGTCGTCAAAGCCATGCAGCGCGAGTACTACTCGCACCGCCGTCGCTTGATCGGCGGCTTCTATGCCTTTGACAGCCACAGCGAAGTCAAAGCCGTCGGCGATATTTGCCAGGGCGTGACTGACACCAAGGGTTTGCTGATCTGCGACGTGAAAGCGCCCGCGAAAGGCAACATCATCCTGCAAGCAGAAACTAAAGATGCCGCAGGCAATGCCAGCGTGGCCAACCACGAGATCTATGTGGCGGGCAACGATGACTGGTGGTTCGATGCGGCAGACAACGACCGCATCGACCTGCTGCCGGAAAAGAAGAGTTACGAGCCGGGCGACAAGGCGCGCTTCCAATTGCGCATGCCGTTCAAGGAAGCGGATGTGCTGGTCACAGTCGAACGCGAAGGCATCATGGACAGTTTCGTGACGCACCTGACCCGCGCCAACCCATCCATCGAAGTGCCGATCAAGGGCAACTATGCCCCCAACATTTTCGTCTCCGCGCTGGCAATACGCGGCCGAGCAGGCGAAGTGCAACCGACGGCACTGGTCGACCTGGGCAAGCCTGCTTTCAAGATGGGCCTCGCCGAGATCAGGGTCGGCTGGTCGGCGCATGAACTCAAGGTCAAGGTCGCCACGGACAAACCGGTTTACCACGTGCGCGAAAAAGCCAAAGTCTCGGTCGACATCAAACGTGTGGACGGCTCTTATCCGCCGCGCGATTCCGAAGTCACGCTGGTAGCCGTCGATGAAGGTTTGCTGGAACTCAAGCCGAATGACTCATGGAAATTGCTGGAAGCCATGATGACGCGGCGCGGCATCGAAGTCTCGACCTCCACCGCGCAGATGCAGGTGATCGGCAAACGCCATTTCGGCCGCAAAGCACTGGTGGCGGGCGGTGATGGTGGCGGCGGCAAGTCCGCGCGCGAACTGTTCGACACGCTGCTGTTCTGGCAGGCCACGGTGAAGCTGGATGCGCAAGGTCATGCTGAAGCGACCGTGCCGCTGAATGACTCGCTCACCTCGTTCCGCATCGTCGCTGTCGCCAACGGCGCCATGGACCTGTTCGGCACGGGTGCCGTGTCCGTTCAGTCGACGCAGGACCTCATGCTGTTCTCGGGTCTGCCGCCCGTGGTGCGCGAGCAGGACAAGTTCCATGCGGGCTTCACGGTACGCAACGCGAGCGACCGCGCCATCAATGCAGTGGTGAGCGTCAGACAGCAAAGCGGCACCGCCAGCAATACCCTCGCCCCCATCGAAGTCAGCCTGCCTGCCGGAGAGTCGCGCAACGTTGGCTGGGATGTGACGGTACCTCTCGATAACGATGCAATGAAATGGGACGTGAGCATCCGCGAAAAAGGAGCAAGCGAAGACGGCGATCGTCTCAAGGTCACGCAGAAGGTCATCGCTGCCGTGCCGGTGCGTACGCTGCAAGCCACCATCATGCAACTCGATGCACCACAATCCATCGTGGTGAAACTGCCGGAAGGCGCCATTCCCGGCCGCGGCGGCGTCAAGGTCACCTTCCGCAAACACCTGGGTGACGGCATGGGCGGCGTGCAGGAATACATGTCGCGCTATCCCTACACCTGCCTGGAGCAGCAGACTTCGCAAGCCATCGCCCTGCAGGACGAGCCGCGCTGGAACGGCCTGATGAAAAGACTGCCGACCTATCTGGATGGCAACGGACTGGCCAAGTACTGGCCGGGCATGCTCGAGGGCGACGACACGCTGACGTCGTATCTGGTTTCCGTGGCCAATGAAGCGGAATACGAGATCCCGGAATACCTGCAGAATCGCATGCGCAAAGGTCTCATCGGCTTCGTCGAAGGCCGCATCATCCGCCACTCCGCGCTTTCGACCAGCGACCTGGCGGTGCGCAAACTGGCGGCCATCGAAGCGCTGTCGCGCACAGGCGATGTACAGCGCAACTGGCTCGACAGCATCACCATCGAGCCCAACCTGTGGCCGACCTCGGCCGTGCTCGACTGGCTGTCCATCCTGCAGCACAAGCCGGAAATATCCGCGAAGTCCGCAAGCCAGATCGAGGAAGCGCAGCAGATCATCCGCAGCCGTCTCAACTTCCAGGGCACCACCATGGGCTTCTCCACCGAGCGCAACGACACGCTGTGGTGGCTGATGATAGACGGCGACGTGAATGCCAACCGTGCCTTGCTGGCACTATTCAACGACCCGAAATGGGAACCGGACGTCGCACGCTTGGTGCGCGGTTCGCTGGGCCGCCAGTTGCGCGGACACTGGAGCACTACGGTGGCGAATGCCTGGGGCGTGCTGGCGATGAAGAAATTCTCTGCCAAGTTCGAAGCCGTTCCGGTGACGGGCAGTACCAACGCCGTACTGGGCAAGGATCGCTTCGTGGCCGAATGGACGGGCGACACCAACAGTGCACAGCAACTGCTGGGCTGGCCATCAGGCAGTGCGCCCGTGCAACTGTCGCACAGCGGCAACGGCAAACCGTGGACCATCCTGCAAAGCCTCGCTGCACTGCCGCTCAAGGAACCGTTGTCCACCGGCTATCGCGTCACGCGCCAGATCACCCCGGTCAGCCAAAAGACCAAGGGCGAATGGCACAAGGGCGACGTGGCGCGCATACACCTGGAAGTCGACGCGCAATCCGACATGACCTGGGTCGTGGTAAACGATCCCATCCCGTCGGGTGCATCGATACTGGGCACCGGGCTGGGCGGCGATTCCAAGCTGCTCGCACAGGGCGAGAAGAAGCAGGGTTGGGTCTGGCCCGCGTTTGAAGAAAGAACGTTCGACGCCTTCCACGCCTATTATCGTTTCGTGCCCAAGGGCAAGTTCACGGTGGAATACAGCGTGCGCTTGAACAACGACGGCACATTCCAGTTGCCCACCACTAGGGTGGAAGCGATGTATGCGCCAGAGATGTTTGGCGAGTTGCCGAATGAGAAGGTGGAAGTGATGCCTTAACCACCTCCTGGTCCCCTCTCCCGCAGGCGGGAGAGGGTTAGGGTGAGGGTCTGTGCGCTGAACAAAATATGGAGTCCACTCAATGCCCCTCATCCCCAGCCCTTCTCCCGCCTGCGGGAGAAGGGAGTTGGTAAGGACGCTATTTAACGAATGAAATTTATTCATGAGCAATCCCCCAACCACACTCCGTAAATCAATCCGCCTCTTCCTGCTCCTCGTCGGAACAGCCAGCCTGCTATTAGCCGCCAGCACCCTGCTGACACCTGACCACCCCATCCCCACCTTCGCCGAAACAAAGGCGAAGTACCAACCCTCCGAAGCCTGGCTACTCGACCGCAACGGCGAAGTCATCGCCGTCAAACGCATCGACGCCAAAGTTCGTCGCCTGGAATGGACAGGCCTGCACGACATCTCGCCCGCCACACAAAGCCTGTTGCTGCTATCGGAAGACAAACGTTTCTACCAGCACAGCGGCGTGGACTGGCTGGCGTTGACCTCATCCAGCGGCGCCAACCTGTGGCACCTCCTCGATGGCAAACGTCCGCGCGGCGCGTCTACGCTGACCATGCAACTGGCGGGTTTTCTCGATCCCACGCTGGCGCCCGCCTATGCCAAACGTACGCTGACACAAAAACTGAAGCAAATCGCCGCCGCGCGCGAGATCGAAAAAACCTGGAGCAAACCGCAAATACTCGAAGCCTATTTCAACCTCGCTGCGTACCGCGGTGAGATCGTCGGCATCAATGCCGCTTCATCCGCCTTGTTCGGCACCCAGCCTTCTGCGCTGAACCATTCGCAGTCCCTGTTGCTGATGGCCCTGCTGAAAGGGCCAATGGCAAAACCCGAGCAAGTCGCCAACCGCGCGTGCGCCCTGTTCAAACACACACAAACGGAAAACTCCCTTCCCCCGCAGGCGGGGGAAGGGCCGGGGATGAGGGTCGTTGAGCATGCACGACAAGTAGCCCCATGCGCCGAACTGCAAGCGTTGGCATTACAAGCGCTCGACCCAAACAACCAGCACATCCCGCAAGACAGCATCGCGCCGCACCTCGCGCAAAAACTGCTGGAGCAACCGGGCTCGCGTATCACCACCACGCTGGATGCAAACCTGCAACGCGTCGCCATCCAGTCCATGCGCGAGCACCTGCTGTCGCTCGACGGCCAGAATGTGAAAGACACCGCCGCCATCGTGATCGACAACAAGACCGGCGATGTACTGGCCTATGTAGGCAGCAGCGGCGAGCTTTCCGATGCGGCCAATGTCGACGGCGTGTCTGCGTTGCGCCAAGCGGGCTCGACGTTGAAGCCATTCCTGTACGGCAAGGCAATTGAAGAGCGCCTGTTGACGGCTGCTTCCGTGCTGGACGATTCGCCCATCCAGTTGATCACGCCCATGGGGCTGTACATCCCGCAAAACTACGACCGCGATTTCAAGGGAACCATCAGCGTGCGCACCGCGCTGGCTTCATCGCTGAACGTGCCCGCCGTGCGCACGCTCGGCCTGGTCGGCGTGGACCGTTTCACCCGCACCTTGCGCACCTATGGTTTGACCAGCCTGACCGAGGACGGCGACCACTACGGGTTCAGCCTTGCGCTCGGCGGCGTGGATATTCGCCTGAGCGAATTGACCAACGCCTACCGCGCGCTGGCCAACCAGGGCGAATGGCGTCCGCTCAGGTTCACCACTGCCGAGCGCGCGAAAGGCAACAAACAAGTGCTTTCCAGACAGGCCGCTTTCATCGTCGCCGACATCCTCGCCGACAAGGGCGCCCGCGCATTGACGTTCGGACTGGAGAATCCGCTCGCCACGCGCGTGTGGACTGCGGCCAAGACCGGCACCAGCAAGGACATGCGCGACAACTGGTGCATCGGATTTTCCAGCCGCTATACCGTCGGCGTGTGGGTGGGCAATTTCAACGGCGAGCCGATGCGCGATGTCTCGGGCGTGAGCGGTGCCGCGCCGATCTGGCGCGACCTGATGGATTACCTGCATCGCGGCAACGCCAGCACCTCGCCCAAACCACCCCGCGGCATCGTCACACAACAGGTGCGCTTCTCCCCCGCCATCGAATCGCCGCGCACCGAATCATTCCTCGCCGGCACCGAGACCGCCGAGATACGCCTGGTCGCCACCAACAATACCGACCAACAAGTGCACGCCAAAATCCTGTATCCCACCAACGGCACCATCATCGCCATGGACCCGGACATCCCGGTCAACCACCAGCGAGTGCAACTCAGCGCCAAGGGCAGCGAGCAAATAGCGTGGGCCATGGACGGCAACGACATCGGCAACGGAACGGACATCGGCTGGACACCCACCGGCGGCAGACATCGGCTGGTACTGAGCGACACGCAGGGGAAGGAACTGGATGCGGTGAGTTTCGAGGTGCGGGGGACTTGGACACCGTAGCGGCTACGACGTGTATCGCTTTGCGGCGGTAAAGAGCTATGGACCTGAGTCCCTTTGCGCCAGGTGCCAAAATGCGCCAGCCAATTCAATCATTAGAATATAAAGGTTTGAGCATGAGTTACTCGAAGTACTTCGATGCTAAGCACAAAATAGAACTTCTACGAAAGCTATCTGCTCGGAACGCGGCTCCTGAAGAGTTCACACTTTTGTTGGAGAATTTATTTTTCCACCGAATGGAAATTAAGGCGTTTGATATCACTGATCAATTTATATACAGAGCCAGAAAGAACAAGCATGGTAGTTTATTTACCGACGTCAGTGAGCTAAAACAGCCGCAATCATCTCCTTGCAAGGGGCGAATGAATGACAAGGGTGAGTCATTTTTTTACGGCGGGATTTGCGAGCTTGGAACTATTTATGAAATGCTTCCTGATATTGGCAGTCTTTTCACCATCTCAAGAATAACCAAACAGAAACAAGAAGACCATCCAATGTTCCTGATTGCAGGTCTTCTTGATGATCCTCGTAGCCCAACACCGAGGAACTCAACGGAAAAAGCAATTTACAACTACCTACATGGCGAGCTAACCAAGGTCACTTCCAATGTTGAGGAATACAATTCTACAATTGCCATTTCACGGGTTCTGTTGAGTAAAGGCCTAAGTGCTCCCGAAAACTATTCCCTCTCCGGATTAGTCTATCCAAGCGTTCAACAGGCAAGGGGTGTTGCAAATGTTAGAACATTCAATATAGGAATGAAGGGAGATGCTTTTGACGACAAGTTCCAAATTAAGGACGCTTTCGTATATTGTTTAACGCATGAGGTGGAAGCGTACCAACTCAATGGTGTTAATTATGGTGAGATCGCAGGGGATGGCCGCATAAATTGGAAATTCGACTTTGCAGAAATGCAACATCGAATGCGGAGTGGACTCACATCAGATGGATTAGTAGTCGAAAGCTTAAAACATTTACAGATTTAGTCTAAGGTTTTTCGTGAACGAACGTTGAGTTTTCTTAATTATAGAAATGGTAGCTATTTTATGTTTAGAACCTTCCTGATGATTGTTATGTTGGTGATGTCGATCTGTGCAAAAGCGCATACAGTTAATCACTCTCAGAATGTCGGCACCGAAAAATCTCCGTTTTTTGTAAAAGTTCTCCCTCCAGAAGGCGCTGAGGAAAATGATAAGAAGCACGCAGAGCTCGCATTAGAAAGAGAAAACAGGCAGGAGATACGGGAGATAAACAAAGCCCAAAACGATGAAAGTTTGACTACCGCCACAAAATGGCTTGCCGGTTTCACTTTCGGACTGATGGTCTTCAAAGGATCAAAAGGGTCAGCATCGAAATACTTTTTGATGAAACCAGAACATTGCTCCATGATGTCGGGTTACGCTGCGCTAACCCGACCTACGCCTGTGCCAATGCAACCTCGCTTTTACTAAAAAGCGGGAAGAATTTCCGGTCTGTCTTGAGCATGTGCTGCGCAACTACCTCTTCCGCCAGGAAGTTCACCAGTTCGCCAATCGTGACGCCGCCAGCCAATGCCGATTTGCGCAGCTTCTGTGCATGTTCAAGCAGCATCTTGTGGCTGTGCGCATGAGCACCCAAGTCGTGGTAGTAATTTCGCGCGAGAATGGCTTCCTCATCCGCAAAGTGCTGTGATACATGCGCAAGGAGCCTTTCCAGATCCGACTCAAACACTTTAGGCTTCTCTTTTCTGGTGAACGCAGAATCAATCAGGTTGTTTGCCAGCTTGAATAATTTTCGATGCTCATTATCAATTGTGGGGTCGCCGCAAGCATAAGAAATATGCCACACCAGGTGCAGGATGGTGTTGTCACTGCTGTCTATGCCCGTATGGCCGCTGACTTGTTTGTTGAACACGACACAATTACGTCCCGCTTTTTTCGCTTCATACATTGCCATGTCGGCCCGCTTGAGGACATCTTCCCGACTTGCCTGGTGGCTGAATACCTCCACTCCGATACTGGAGGTGCAATGATGTTCGACTGCAATTTCCGCATTGCCGTCTTGTTTGACTACAAGCCGATAGGGCTCGGACAATCTGGCGCGAATTTTTTCGGCAATAATGCCTGCCCCTGCCCTGGATTCGAATTGATCTTCTTTAAGCTCGCTCAGCATCACCACAAATTCGTCTCCGCCGAAACGGGCCACCGTGTCAGTTTTGCGGATGCAACTGTTAATGCGACGGGCGGCTTCAATCAGCAGCAAATCCCCCACTTTGTGGCCGTGCGTATCATTAAGCGGTTTGAAGTTATCCAGATCCAGAAACATCAATGCGCCGAAGCGAGACTTCCGTTTGCAGGCAAATATTGTTTGATCCAGTCTGTCGTTTAACAGGATGCGATTGGGTATCTTTGTCAATGGATCATAGAAAGCGAGGTGTTGTATATGCGCTTCCGCCAACTTTCGCTCGGTGATGTCCTGAATGATGGCTACACCACCCACAATTTTTCCTTCGCCATCAAGTGAGGGGGCGCAAGTCATGGCACCCCATCTATGGACATCACTAAGGGTGGCACTATAGTGCCCCTCGTAATTACCCAGCTCGCCCGCCAACGCTTTTCTCAAGGCTGGAAGCATGGACTGGTCTTTTAGCGTGTTCATGTCCAATCCTTTCATGCGTTCGGCAGAGTTATGGAGCATGTCGGCGAAACGATCATTGCAATATGTTATGACGAGGCCGTTGTCGTAGTGAAAAATCCCGACAGGTGAATGGTCCAGCAGCAAGCGGTAGCGTTGTTCACTTATCTTTGCGGCTTTCTCGCGCTCGGCTGCTGCGAGATGCAATGAGATATTCTCGGATACGTTCCGGTTGGTTTTTCTCACTCCCACGATCATGAAGCAGAGATACAGCATTAACGCCATACCCATTGCCACAGGCAAGCTGGCTCCGGTTTGGGCCATGCGAATAATGAAAGGAAAAATTACGGTAACGTTAAATACGATTGCACAGACAAGGTCTGCAGAGTAGGAAACCAATCCGCCCGCCGTCAAACCTGCCAATATGAAGACCAAAAATATCTGGTGCTGCGGATTATTGGCGGGGAGAAGCAGAATGCTTGCCGAGCCCCAAGTCATGCCTGACACAAGCACCCCAAGCCGAAACCTGAGCAGCCAGGAATGCGTTACGGAATTGTCGGTCGTGTCGGACCGTTGGTAAGCAATGGTGAGTGCTATGCGCAATAGTGCGACCAGCACTGCCGCAAAACACCACGCAAGAACCACTTTGGAATCGATTACGTCGCTCTGCATATACGCCAGAAGCGCTGCAAGCGCGATGCTGGCAACCTGCGCTATCGTGCTCGCGGAGAAGAGTTGTCGTGTCAGCGCAGCTTGTATTGCATTCTCGTTGTTCATGTAATCACCACATGGTCATCTGCAATCGACGTTCCATTCACGATTTTCCCGAAATGGACTGTGCCGGGATATGCTCGATGTTCCCTGTTCTTATTCCGGAATATCTGGCGTTCCGCCTAGTTTCAGCGTGAGCATGCTGCCAACTATGCAGGAGGGGTTTGCACCGGGCTATCAGGCAATCTTGATTTTCTGGTAAGGGAAGAGACACGGGGTAGGAATCCCCTGACATCTGGTCTGGCGCTCATGGCTCTGGGTTAAGCCAAAATTGACCCACTTTCAACATTCCCTCCCCCTTGCAGGGGGAGGGTTAGGGTGGGGGTAAAAACGCTGCGGCCTTCGCTGAGTCAACCCCCATCCTAACCTTCCCCCTGCAAGGGGGAAGGAGCGGGTTCGCGGTATTGTGCAACGAACTATTTGGCTTAACCGAGTGCCACGATGGTCTGGCACTTCTCAACCAGTCTGGCCGAATTCGGAACGAATATTTTTCACGAAGAACAGAAGCGAAATAAATCTATAAATCACCGAAGGTCGCCAGAAAGGCCAATGGGCATGGACAAGAGGACCATATTTTTCCTGCTTTCAGCAGATCCTGTGTAAGCATTTTGGTATGGGGTCAGAATATTCCTACACTGAACAAGATGGACGACAAGGCAGCTACGGCGGTATTCTACCAACCACTTCTGGAATCGCATGTGGTGATATCTTGGACAAGAAGATAGCAATACAAGCCGCTCTGACGCGACATCTATTTGCTGCAAGCAAATTTTCACAGGTCGCCAGCATTATCCTGGCGGCGCTTCTTATTTTCATGCAGAAAAATGTAATCAATTCAGAAGTTATTCTTGCATGGGGCTTGGTTATAGTGCTGGTTGCACTATTACGAACTGCAATCATCTTTGCTTACCAGCAGTCAGATAAAGACGACCTGTCCGCAGCTCATTCATGGATGATCAGATTTCGTCTTGGAGTATTGGTGTCGGGCATAGCCTGGGGCTCGGCAAGCTTTCTGCTTTACCCGGCCAATGATCCTCATCATCAGCTATTTCTGTTCTGCATATTGGCTGGTTTGATGGCTGGCGCCTTAATTTCCCATGCCGCCGACCTTGTCAGTGCAATCGTATTTGGCGGATCGGTAATTTCGCCGCTCATCATTCACATGTTTCTTGCAAATGATCCACTGCCTTTGACAATGGCTGTTTTCTATTTTGGCTTCATGATCATGAGTCTGAAGGGGATCAACAGGACCGTAACCGAAAATGTTGTATTGCATTTTGAAGCAGCCGAACGCGAAAAAGAAGCGAGAATAAGTGAACAGCGATATCGTTTGTTGCTAAACCATTCACCTGCCGGAATTTTGCATTTCGACAACAACTTCATCATTACCTATTGCAATGATCGTCTCGCCGATTTGCTGCACAACTCTGCCGAGCGCCTCAATGGAGTGGACATAACCAAGCTAAAAGACCAATCCATGCTTCCAGCCATGGAAAAGGCTTTGGCGGGCGAATTGGGCTATTACGAAGGGCGCTATAGTGCCACCTTCACTGATGTGCACAGATGGGCAGCTGTTACTTGCGCCCCCTCACTCGATAGTGAAGGAAGGATTGTGGGGGGCGTAGCCATCATTCAGGACATCACCGAGCGCAAGCTCATGGAAGCTGCACTGAAAGAGAGCGAGGAGCGCTACCGTCAAAACTACAATCTGCTGCAATCGATGCTGGAAAGCGCCTCCAACGTGGTCGTCTATGCGCTTGACCGGGATTACCGCTTCCTCTCTTTCAGCAACAATAACCGTGAAATATTCAAACGCTTGTGGGGCACGGACATCGCTGTCGGCATGTGCATATTCGACGCTATCGGGAATGAGGCGATCAGGGAACATAGCCGCAAGGGCTATGACAAGGTGCTGGCCGGAAACAACGTCACCGCCGAAGAGCGGGAAAAAGTCGTGGAGAACGGCTGCCTGACATACAAATACTGGCAAAACTATGGCTCTCCAATCCGTAACGATGAAGGCGAAATCGTCGGACTAACCGTCTTTGCGACCAATATCACCGAGCGCAAAGAAGCCGAGCGAAAACTCAAGGAGGCGCTGGAATTCAACGAGGGGGTCATCAACGCCATTCCGGACATGCTGTTCGAGCTGGATAGGGATGGACGCTTCCAGAATGTCTGGACAAAGCTGCCGGGGCTGCTTGAGTCACATCAGAAAATCTTGCTGGGAAACACCGCCAACGATGTACTTGCGCCGGAAAGCGCAGCGACCGTCATGGAGACGCTGCGGGAAGCGGAAGCGAAGGAGCTTTCCTTCGGCAAGGTCATCCGTATCGATCTGCCGAAGGGTACGAACTGGTTCGAGCTTTCCGTATCGCGGAAGCCCGGCAGCTCATTGTCCGATGCCACTTTCCTGATGTTGTCGCGCGATATCACCGAGCGGAAGCAAGTACAGCAGCGTATGGAACTGCTGGAATACGCTATCGACCTGTCGACCGACGCGATTTACCTGATCGACGAAGAACTGCGTTTTGCTTACGTCAATGCTTCTGCCTGCCGCGCCTTGGGTTACAGTCGAAAAGAACTGATTGCCATGGGGCCGCCAGACATCGATCCGAACATGGAAAGGGAAGCGATTCTGCAAATGGTACGAACGACTCCTACGGACGAAACTATCAGCTTTGAGACGCGCCATCGCACTCGGGACGGACAGATCTTTCCGGTCGAAGTTTATGCCACCCATTTCAAACGCGACGGCGCCAGATTCAGCCTGTGCCTCGTGCGCGACATCACTGCACGCAAGCAAGCAGAAGCCCGGATTCACGAGTTGAATGCAGAATTGGAACAGCGTGTCCTGGAACGAACCACGCAACTGGAAGCGAAAAACCGGGAGCTCCGCGATAGCGAGCAACGCTACCGCGAAATCTTCGACAACGCCGTTGAGGGCATATTCTTGCTGGAGGTGACGGAAGACTGGCGCTTCCGCTACATCGACGTCAACCCGGCGCTGACGGCAGCGACCGGCATTACGCGCGAAGCGATGATCGGCAAGTTCGTGGACGAGACCGTGTCAGAAGAGGTGAAAGCCGTTGTGGCATCGAAATACCGGCGCTGCGTGGCAGATGGCAAGACCATCGAAGAAGAGGTCGTACTCGATTTGCCTGCGGGTCGAAGCATTTACTATTCCACCATCACGCCGATCTACTACAAAAACCGCATCTACAGGTTGATCGGCATTACGCGCGACATCACCGAACTCAAAAATGCCGAACACGATCTCGAGGAATCGCGCCAACAATTGCGCGGCCTGACGGCGCAACGCGAAGAGGCTCGAGAAGAAGAACGCAAATACATAGCGCGCGAGGTGCATGACGAACTCGGCCAGATACTGACCGGGCTGAAAATGAACGTCTCGATACTGAACCACAAACTGGGCACCGGGAAGGAACTCACGAAGGACAAATTGCAGGAAGCCATGAGGCTGACAGACCGGGCACTTGAAGTAGCACGCAATGTAGCTTCTGCCCTGCGACCGTCCGCATTGGAGATGGGCATCGTCTCCGCGCTGGAATGGCTGGCCGGTCGCTTCAGCACCAACACCGGGATTCGTAGCGAGGTGCATATTGAGGACGACGATATCCAGCTTGATGAAGCCACTGCCATCGCGCTGTTCCGTATCGTCCAGGAGTCGCTGACCAACGTCGCCCGGCATGCGAAAGCCAACCGCGTGGATGTCACCTTGCGCCGGGAGGTAAGTGGGTATGTCATGAAGGTGAGGGACAACGGGAGTGGTTTTGATGCGAACCAGAGGAAGGTAGACTCGTTCGGACTGGTGGGCATCCGCGAACGTGCGCTGATGATGGGCGGAAGGGTAGATATCGACAGTCATCCCGGTAAAGGAACAGAGATCGTCGTGCGTATCCCGGTAATGACCAATGTGGAGGAATCATGATTAGAGTGTTGATTGCAGACGACCATGTGGTCGTACGTAGCGGACTGAAGCAATTGTTCGAACTGATGGGCGATATCGCCTTGATGGGCGAAGCGACCAACGGTGATGAGGTGCTGGAACTATTGCAACAGAAGGAATTCGACCTGATCCTGCTTGACCTGACCATGCCGGGCCTCAGCGGAGTAAACCTGATTACCCGCATTCATGCCTTGTATGAGAAAGTGCCTGTCCTGGTGCTCAGCATGCATAACGAGCTGCATGTCGCCAAGCGCGTGTTGCAGGCTGGGGCCAGCGGCTATGTCACCAAGGGCAGCGAACAGGACACCTTGATGGCCGCCATACGCAAGGTGGCTGCAGGCGGTCGCTTCATCGATCCCAGCGTTGCCGAACAGATGATGTTCGAAAAACCGTCGACTGGAAAGACGCTGCCGCATGAACGCCTTTCCGAGCGCGAGTTGCACATCATGAAGCTGATCGCCCTGGGTAAAAGCATCAACGATATCGCCGACGAACTGTTCATCAGCAACAAAACGGTCAGCACACACAAGGCGCGGCTCATGCAGAAGCTGAACTTCCTGAGCAATGCCGAACTGGTTCGCTATGCAGCGGACAACGGACTGATCGAATAGCGCCTAATCTGTCATATCCGATGTCAGGGGATTCCTACCCCTTGTCTCCAGGCTTACCTGAAAATCAAGATTGCCTGATAGCCCAACGCTAACTCTTGCTGCATAGTTGGCAGCATGTTGGCACAACACCCTGGTGTTGTACGGCGGCGGGCAAAGCGAATCAATACCCCCACAAAACAGGATTTGTTGAGCTATATCGCCGTTAATGCCGTTATGCCGTACTGGAGGATAAATGTTGCTTGGCATACCAGAAATACAGCAGGTACATTTTTAGGGGTCAATGATGAGTCGATTCGAACAAGCGAAAGAACTGTCCGAACTGGCCTGCTGTCTGGATGAAATGCGCAAAACGGAATACACAGCGGACGAGTTGGCCAGCGTCGCGCAATGTGTGGATATGCTGCACGGCATTGCGATGAATATGGCCGGTAATCGAATTTCGGAAATCTATTCAAACGACATTGACTATGAGGCGCCCTGTGTGGGCCATATTGGCAAAGCCTCTCGGCTGTATTGATTATTCAGTCGCTATTAACAACACAAACGCTATTTGCACAAATGATGTGCGCACTACTGGCAGGCGAGTTAATTCTCAATCCCGTCAAATTACTGCGATAAGAGTATCGCCCAATTACGCTGGCAGCCGAACCAGATGATCTTTTCAATGAGCGATCACGCTCCGTATCGCCTGGAGCAAATCACCGTCGCTATAGGGCTTGGTAACGTAGGTATCAATACCAGCCTGTTCAGCCAAACGACGGTGTTTTTCCTGAGAGCGGGAGGTGATCATGATGATGGGTAAACTCTTCGTATCTTCGCGCTCCCGCACGTGATAGGCCAGCTCGATGCCGTTCATGTTGGGCATCTCCAAGTCGGTCAGCAGCACGTCCGGTTTGAAAGTGCTCAGCGTGTTAATGGCGTCGATGCCATCACGCGCTGTTTCGGCACAATAGCCGGCATCCTGCATAAGCTGTAGCAATGAATTGCGTACGGACAATGAGTCGTCAACAATGAGTATGCTGGGCAGTGCGGGCTGTGGAGTTTGTAAATTTGTATCGACACTTGCCTGTGAAGTTCGCACGCGGCCAGCGAGCAACCTGGCAAGGTCGATGTTCACCGCAATGGCACCATCTCCGAGAATGGACAATCCGGCTACGCCGCACAAATGTCGTGCATAGCGGCCGGGAGGATTGACCAGCAATTCTCGCGAATCAAGCAAGCGATCAACCGCCAGTACTTGAATCTTTTCGTCACTCCGCACAATCACCGCAGAATAGTCATCGAGCGGTATGGCTGCACCCTGCATTCCGGTCAAGTCAACCATGCGCTGTGCAGGATACGTGTGCTTGTCAAGGTGATATACGAGCACTCCTTCGTTCATTTCAAACCTGCCCATGCCGCGTGCAACGGCTTGTTTTATCTGTACCGAAGGCAGCGCAAAACGTTCGCCGGAAACTTCCACGATTAACGACTGCACCATCGACAACGATGCCGCGAAACGCAGTTCGAGCGTGCAGCCCTGCCCCGGTTCTGAAGTGATTTGAATCGAGCCGTTCATGGCGCTACTCCACTCGCGCACTACGTCCAGCCCGATGCCTCGCCCCGAAACCTCACTGACGGCGTTACGTGTCGAAAAGCCGGGCAGCAGGATCAACCGGGAAACTTCCGCATCACTTAATGTCTCTTCACCGGTGATCATTCCGCGTTCAAGAGCACTTCTTTTGATCGCCGGCAGGTCAAGGCCAGGACCATCGTCCTGGCATCGCAACGCAACCTGTTGCCCCTGGCGCACGAAACTCAGCAGAATGCGCCCGGCTCTTGGTTTACCCACTGCAGCTCGTTTGCCCGGTGTCTCCAGACCATGATCAACCGCATTATGCAGCAAATGCAAGAGCGGTTCGGCAAGCCGGTTCAGCAATTCGCTGTCGACCAAGGTGTCTCCCCCCTCGAGAACCAGCGCAGCCTCCTTGCCAGTCGCCTGGCACGTTGCGCGGACGATGCGCTGCAGCCTTGATTCAAGCACACCAACCTCTGTCATTCGTGTACTGATCACCAAATGCTGCAAGTCATTGCTCAAACGCTTCAGCAGCGTCTGCTTGTCGGCAATCTGCGCAATCCCGTCTTCCACTCGCGATGCCAGCGCGCGCACATCGGCGGTTTCCTCTGTCAATGCATGGCAAGTACTGTGCAATTCGCTGTACTGATCCAGTTCAAGGATGTCGAAAGCAGCGTCATCGGTTCGCTGATTGCGCGCGCGTGTCTTTGCCAGGGCACGTATTTGTACGACTGCCTCCAATTCCTGCAGGCGCTGTTGTACACGCTGGTTTTGTGCATGCAACTCGCGTGAGCTTTCGATCAACGCTTTAATGCGCGTCTCCATTGCGGCACTATTTACCGATACCTCGCTGGCCACGAGAAACAGCTCTTCAATACGCTGCTGACTGACACGCAGTGTTGCAGCAAGCGCGGCTGCAGCGCGAGGTGGCGGATTGTTCTCTGAATTAACAAGTGAAGTCGAAGAACTGGGCTCTTGCATTGTTGGCAGCGTCGAAGCTATCCGCTCAACCGGCAGTTCCATTGATTCGCCGGCATCAATACGATTTGCCAGATCCAGCACGGTTTGCAGCACAGCCTGCGCCTGCTGCGGGTATTCATCGCTACCGCTTACAAAACCGATCATTTGTTCGAGACAATAAGCTGCGTCGAGCAGAATATTGGAAACCTGTATGGTCACCTGTGAACCTTCAGTTTCGAAGTATTCAAGGATGTCCTCCAGGTGGTGACCCAGCAATGCAATCCCGTTCAGCCCAATCGTTCTTCCGGATCCCTTCAGGGTGTGTGCCACACGTTTGGCGTCAATCACGTCCGCGATAGCGCCTTTGCCCGATGTCATCTTGCGCGCAAGATCAACAAGGTGGCGCGCCTGATCTGGGGCTTCCTGAAAGAATCCTTCGAGGAATTTCTGATCCACATCGTTTGGCATCACCAGCGAGACATCTTCTGGCGCGGCCAGTACCTGGCGATGAGGCTGATCTTCATTGTCAGCTTGCAAAGGCATTGCACCCAACATGTGCATCGCCTTCATCGCCAGCTCTGCATCCATACTGTGAGGAGCGGAACGCAGGTGATCTATCAGGCCAGCCGCAGCTGAAGGGTCGCTCAGATGACGCAGGTAATTCACCATCAATGGCGGCCAGGCGCGCAGAAAAGCAATCAGTTCGGTACGTTCTTCAGGCAGCTGTGCCGCCAACAGCAGGCTGTTTTCCACTACATGACTGCATACCAATTGAAGTCCGGGGAAACCCGCCATTTCAGCAGCCTCCCCCATTCGCTGAGCCTGACCGCTGTATTGGTCGAGCTCGTCCATGAAGGCCGGGTTCTCAATATCCAGCATAGCCAGTTCGTCCAGATTATGGTCGAGTCGCGTCTGAGCCAGGTCGATCTCTCTGGCGAAGGCTTCGATCAGATCTTTAAGCTTCATGTGGATTCGGCTTCATGTGTAAGTTCAGCGTTGGCTCCGGATTGTCAGGCAAGTTTCGGTAATTTGAATACGCTTACCGATTCAACCAACTGTTGCGCTGAATCCATCAGGGTCTGTGTTTCATGGCTCTGCGTGTCGATCTGTTCCGCAGTGCGTTCATTACACTGCCCCAGACGTTGAACAGATTGTTGCAACATGGCCGACATTTCTTTCTGCCGCTCCGTAGTTCCGGCGATGAGGCGCACTTGCCCCACCAATTCACCGGTAATCTCCTGCGTGAGAATCATTTGTTCGCCGGCTTTCTGCACCAGTTCCGAACCCTGCACCACTTGACTGATAGTGCGATTCACGGTTGAGATCGTTTCGTTCGTTTCAAGCTGGATGTTGTTAACCAGTGTGCTGATCTGTTGTGTTGCATTGCGTGAGCTTTCAGCAAGGCGTTGCACCTCTTCCGCCACCACCGCAAATCCCCGGCCAGCCTCGCCCGCAACCGCCGCCTGCATGGATGCGTTCAATGCCAGCACATGGGTGCGCTCGGAAATGGTATTGATCATATTGACGATGCCCGATATTTCCTGGGAACGCTCGCCCAGTCTCTTGATGCGTTTTTCGGTCTCGGCGATCGTCTCACGAATTGACTCCATCCCCTTGACGGTGCTGTTTACCGTCGCCAGCGCAGTGTTGGTAACCTGTGTAGCGCGTTCCGCCGAGTTATTAGACTGGCCAGCCAACTCCGCTATCTGATTCATTGTTTCCGTCGCTTCGCCAAGCGACAAGATCATTTCACCGACATTTTTGCGTTCTTCCTCCGACGTCTTTGACACCAAATCACCTTGTGACCGCACCTTGTCGGACACCTGTGCCACCTGGCTGGCAATCAGGTTCACATTGCGCAATACCTTGGTTGTTTCATCTGTCAGCTGATTAATCGAGTCGGACACTGTGCCGATAATGTCGGTCGTTACCGGTGCGCGCGCCGACAAATCCTTCTGTGATAATTGATTCACGGCCTGAAGAAGCGCAATCACCGAGTTGTTCAGATTTTCGTTTTCAGCTTCTGCCTTCAGGCGATTCAGGTCGGCATTTTCCTGCGCTGATATCTGCTCCAGCAACAACTGGTTAACTGCCAAACCCATATCCGACATCTCGTCCTTGGTGTCGATGTTTGCCAGAGATTCAAGACTACCGCCTTGCCGTACATCGTTGATTGCCCTCTGCAATGCATACAATGGCTTGGTAATACTGCGCGTGATGGTGTACGCAAAGCCGGCGATCAACAGCACGGCCAGAATTGATATCGCGATCGAAACAATAACGGTTGTATTAAATTGCTGCTGGATCACCACCTTGGATTTTGCAGCCCTTTCTTTCAGATGCTCCGCATAGTCGCCTGCGGTATCCTGCCAGTCTTCTCCCGCCGGGATCGCTTCCGTCAGCAATATTTCCAATGCTTCATCGTGCTTGCCCTGATCGCTCATCGACAACACCCGGTCATTTACCTCACGCAGCTTTTGCATATCCTCCGCCATCCGCCGCAACAGGGATTTCCCGATATCATCAGCGTGAAGCGTCAGCGCCTGCGTATACGCTTCGTCATATTCCTTGCGCGCCTCAATGATCTTTTCCCGTTCGCTTGAGGCAAGAGCCTGGTCATTATGCATCAGCAAGATTGTGCGCATTGATTGCGTATCCATATACACCGAACTGGACATGTCGGCCACGTCACCCAGATTCAGGATATCTTCTTCGAACATCTTCGTGGTTTGCTCATCGACCAGGCTCATGGTTCTACCAATGTATGCAAGCGCCATGATCATCATCATCAGAATCACGCTGTAACTCAGCGTCAACCGTGTGCCGATTTTAATGTTGGGCAACCGGCGAAGAAGGTTAATTTTCATGGTAATTGTCTCCAGATAAAGAAGTGGGGAATGAGTGCTTTCACGCCGGTATTAAACTGATGAATTTGCTCATTGCGACTGTCCAATGGATTGTTCGATCGCGCCGAGCAGTGAGTGGGTATCGAGATCCAACCATGGCTGTTCGCCAACCAAAGATGCTCCGCGAATGTGCGGCATCAAGCGTTCCGGCAGCGCACCTGCTTCTGTACTTTCATCTTCAGGACAGCGCAGCCGCTCGGGCAATCCGTCGATTAGTACTCCTGTCGCATCGCTTCCCCGTGAAATCACCAGCAACATGCGCTTGATTGCCGGATCAGGATCGACACCAAAGTAACGCGCCAGATCGAACACCGGGGTTAACTTGCCATGCAAGTTGGCGATACCGCAGAACCAGACAGGCGCATTGGGCAACCTGTGTATAACGGATATTTCCGCCAATTCGCTTGCATCTTCGTAACGGATCATTAGTCGCAACTCGCCAATCCTGAACCCCTGCCTGGATTGACTGCTTGCGAGCGGTGATAGTCCTGCGCGTTTGTCCGGCTTGGGTGCGGGCTGCTCAATTTCGCCGCTTGCTTCGATATCAACCCCGGCAGTCAATGCCTGAGTTGGAGGCATCAATCGCTCCGTTGGCGGTGCCAACAAGACAGAATCGTTTGAAATGGTATATTCCCTGGCCATTTCATTCGCTCTTGCGCTGCTCTGATTTTCGGCAAATGGGTCGGAGGTCATAATCAGTCTGTACCTTGCAGGATGTGATGATTTCCTTGAAAGAGGCTGGTACCGAATTAAAGTATGCGAGCTTGCGAAAGTATCTGCTCTTCGGTATAGGGCTTGGTGATGTAGCCCTTGGCACCGAGCATCTGCCCCCACGCCTTGTCGGCCTTCTGATCCTTGGCGGTAACCAGAACTACCGGGATATCCCTGGTACCTTCGCAGTCACGCAACGCGCGGGTAGCGGCAAAGCCATCCATCCCCGGCATGTTCACATCCATGAATATGGCATCGGGTTTATCGAGTTGTACAGCTGCGATTGCCTGGACACCGTTTTCGGCAGAACTAACCTGATAGCCGGCTTCGCTTAATATTTTTTCGAGACGATTACGATCAGCCTGATTGTCTTCAACGATCAAAATAGTATGTGCCATGGCATATTCCCTTTATCAAATGGTTGGAAAATAACTATTCGGCGTATTGATACGGCCATGTTCATGAGGCACGGTGCCGCCGCCGACGGGTTTTGCAACGTAACGTGAAATTACTTCGTGCAAATGTATGGGATCGATCGGCTTGGAAAGGTACGCATCGCAGCCAGCCATCTTTCCCATAATGTGGTCGAATGGCGAAGTTTTGCTGGTCAGCATGACAACGTTTGAACTGTGATCGAAAAACTTTTTCGCTTTAATGCGGCGGCAGGCCTCATATCCGTCCATACCGGGCATGACCACGTCCATCAGTATGCAGCCGAAGAGAGATGTAGAGGCAGCATCGATTGCCGCTTCGGCATTATCGAAATCGGTAACCGACAGCCCGTATGGTTCAAGCAGCGAACGTAACTGGGAACGTATTGCAAGACTATCGTCGACAATCAGTATGGAGTTGCATCCTGAAGTGGGTAGTACGCTCGTTTTCTTCATTGCATCCTGTTCCAGCACACGTGCCAGCATGATCGGCAACGCTGGCCATTGAACCGGGCGTTGTATTGCGGTATGACGCGGCGTATCCGGCGTATTCTTGGCATCGACCCAAATAACAGCCTTCTGCTTCAGCCATTGTTGCTTGTCCGCCCATTTCATTACCTCGATATCGGCAACGTCTATCATTACTACATCTGCCGACTCGCCAAAGGCAGTGTCAACCAACCTGAGCTGAGGCTGACGCCGCTTCGACAAATTGACAATAGTAGAAAGCAATTGCCGTTCAAACTGGGTAAAACCCAACACCAGCAGTTTTAGTGCAAGCTCACTAGTCTGTTGTGAAGAATTGTAGTTAGTATCCATTTTGGATCCGCTTTCACTCAAATATTCCTGCGAATATCAAATCATTCAGCCGTTCACCGGAGACGAGGCCATTTTTCCTGTTTGATCAGGCGATGCCTGTCCGATTCGTTACCGAAAACGACATGGCCTTCCTTAACCATCCCCATCACGGCATGCTCGCGACGGAACGCTTCATGAGTCTGCACGTCAGCCGGATTCCATTTAGAAAACGGGTGCTTCCAGATTGCAATCACACCTTTGACCGGTTCCTGCAAATCTTCCAGCGCCAACCTGATCTTCAGGGTATCGGTGCTTTGCGCTTGCCTCACCGCTGCAGCAAAGATATAGACTGCGTCGTAACCTTGAGCAGCGGAAACAGGGGAAGGAATGCGATCCACGGTATAGGCTTTGTGATACCCCTTGATAAAGCGCCTCGCTTTTGGAGTAATGGGTTCTTCAATAAAGGTTTGTGGCATCAGCGTGCCGTCGCCATTCTTGCCGGCGTTATCAATGTAGTTCGACATCGACAATGTCCAACCGCCAATCAATGGAACCCTCAGGCCGACCTTATCCATGCCGTTGGCAACTGCTGCCAGTTCGGGTCCAATACCCCAAATCAGAACTGCCTGGGCTCCGGCGGTTTTGGCTTTCAACAACTGGGCCGTCATGTCTTTGTCACCGATATTGAATTTTTCGGTGGCGACCACTTGCAGCTTGTTGCCTTGAGCCTTGATTTGCGCCAGCAGGTCGTCACGTCCGGAAACACCGTAGTTGGTCGCATCGTGCAGCAACGCAACCCTGGTGAATTTTCGGTTGATGGCTTCCTCAACCACCATCGCCGATTGGATGCCGTCGTGTGCCGCGAAACGGAAAATAGACAGTTCTTTCGGTCCCGGCTTGTCGGTCTTGTCAGCCCATTGCGTCATCGAAGCAGAACCGGCTGCAGGTGTGATGATTTTGGTGATGCCTTTCTCTTGCAGGTACTTGTCACCCGCGATGGCCACACCGGTATTGACCGTGCCGATGACACCCGAAAGATCCTTCATAGAGACAAGTTCTTGAGCGATCTGCGCTCCTTTGTCTGGTTTGGCTTCATCGTCACGCTCAATAATTTCAATCCTGAGTCTATTTTCACCTACCGTAATGCCACCATCTGCATTGATCTCATTGGCGGCAAGTTTTGCACCATCGCGCATCGAAGTTCCCATCGGTGCAGAACCGCCTGTGAAAGGGCCGGTAATGGCCAGTTTGATGGAATCGGCAGCAAAAAGCTGAACGGAGAATCCAAGCAACAGCGTAGCAAGCAGAGTTTTCTTCATATATACCACCCGCGTTTGAATTGATATTTGGAAAACGTCGAACAACTGCCGGCACTGAGCTGGTGTTGTGCTGACGAATCCGGATTGTTGAATAGAATGCCGTTTTTCATCTGAATTCACACATCGCATTGTCATCTTCAGGCCCCTTTGATGTTGGCTACGCCGGACACCCCTGTCCTGTTAGCGCGATCTCGAATTGGGTGACAGAGTTACAAAATCCTCCACTCATCACAATCAGCCAATCCTGATTCGCATGTAAGGGTGCGGGGTGTTTGTAAGGGGATTCCTACATACGCATTGGACTCAATACGCTGTTTTGCAAGGTAGCATCGAGATAGGCAGCCCACAGAAATACCCTGCTGGAATGAGTTAGCTTGTACCGGACTAGCAGTCAGGATTGAAACCCTGACCTGTCATACTTTTTCCTCAAAGGTATGCTTGTCGGAAACAAAAGCCACGGTCAGGCAACCGGGTCCGGTAAACGCGCCGGCAGTGATGCTCATCGGTGCGATATGAATCGTCACTCCGGCATTTATTGCCGCAGCCTTCAGTTGCGGGAAGCCGGGCATGTCCTGCACTTTTGCGGTATCACCGCCGTAGCCGATGCAGATCGCCGGCGCCAGCAAGCCCGCCTGCACTGCACGAGTGGCATTGGCAAGCATGGTTTCGACTGCGTTATCGAAGCGCCGCATCCTGGCTACCGGTCGGGTTTCGTCCTGGTGACCAAGCAGAATCGGCTTGATGTCGAGCATCGAGCCCAGCATGAAACTCGCCCAGTTGATGCTCTTGTCGCCGCGCCTGGAAGCGCGCTTGTAAATATGCTCCAGGTCGGGCGGCACCATGTAGCAATAAGTGTGTGGCACCATCTCGCGGATGCGGGAATCGATCTCCGACGGGGCTGCACGACTCTTGATCATGCGAATCACCTCTGCGGCAAGCACCGCCGTGCCGGTAAAGATATTGCCGCTGTTGATGACCACCAGCGCAAAGTAGCCGTTAAGTCCCGCATCGCCGCGCACTTTCCTGTACTTGTCGAGGATGCCAATTGATGCCTTCATCGCATTTTCGTAAATGTTGCTGCGCGATTGTGTCACCGTGAGACAAAACACATGGTCATACTTGCATACCAGCTTGTCCAGAAACAGGCGCTCGATCTGCTCGCTCGAGTAAGGAAAAGATTCGGCAAGGACATCGATATTCTGATCAGATTGTCTTGAGAAGAATATGGTCGTCTGACGCTCGTTGCGACGATCTTCGAAAGTCTGGTCGCCCACCTTGAGCGTGGTCGGCATCAGTTCGATGCAATCTTCTTCGAAAATACTGCTTGGCAAATCACAGCTTGAATCAACTACCAATCCGATTCTCATGCTTTTCTCTCCTCCGGCTGTCGGCCACTTGAAGCGTATTGTTGTGTATTGCTGGGCATAAAATACTCAGTTCTGAAATTTCAATGAATGCTTTTTTACTCAATATGCTGTTTTGTTGATCTCGGCAATGACCTTCATTAGTGCAGGCAACAAATCCGGACATTTGCTTTGGGTAGCCGCATGAATATTTTTCAGGCAAAGCTGCAGACCCGTTGGGTCTTTGCATTCCTCGATTTGATCGATATATGTTTGCGCTTGTGTTCCGAAGCTGTCGACGCAGAAATCAACCAGCAAGAATTTGGCTTCGGAAAGGACGAAGCCATTGGCTAACTGGACGATCCCACTGGAAGCGGATGTAATGTCATGGCTATCTATAGTCCCGCCGTCTTTGGCAACAAAGCCCCCATTGATAAGTTCAATAATGCATTGAACGACTTCAGCCTGATTACTACTTCCTGTTCTTTTATTAATAATTTGTTCAACGGTTTGCGGTGCGACCAACTGAATGAGCACGTTTCTCAGACGTTCATTGATATTGAGAACTTTGTGCAATGCTTCTTCCCTCCCCTTTGGGGTGAGGGACAAGCTGGCCGAAAACGACAATTTCATATTTATCTCTCAACTAGTTATTGAGTTAGCGTAAAGCCCGTTGGGCGCACAATGACTTAAGATTTCAATCGTGATACTGATTTGACCAGAATATCCACTGTGTTCCACAGCTTCTGGATGGAACGAAGCATTTGGTGCTTATCCTCTTCCAGTTTCGATTGGGTATATGCCTTGGCGAGTGCGGTAAAAGTCTGAAGCTGCTCATCCAGCGAAGAGGTGTTCTCGTGAATAGCCGTAGTGATGTTTTTCAGTTTCATCTGCATCAGCCTGAGGGATGCCATCAAACTGGTGTTGTCCCCTTCCCTCAATTTAATTCCAACCGTCAGATCGCCGTTGGCAATTTTTTGCATGGCTTCGGCTGCAACGTGTGGCTCGCCGCCAACTTGTTTGAGGATGCCGCGTGCCAGCACGAAAGCCAGAACGAGCACACCAAACAGGACAGCGCCGCCGATGATCAGAAAATCAACAACGTAATTCCAGAATGCCTTGTCGATGTCGTCCACAAAATCGCCGCTGGCAATCAACCAGTTCCAATCAGGGATGATTTGAATTGCAACGAGCTTTGGCACTGCAACATCACCTGTGGGGCGTTTGGTATAAATCGAGACGAATGCGAAGTTGCTATTCTGCAAGGCCTGCATATAGGCATCAATTACAGTTTGACCGTTGGGTAGAGTACCGCCGTCACTTTCCTTGCCTTCTTTGCGCTGATCGGGATGAACTAGAGTCAACAGATATTTTTCGCCGGATCGGATAAATACGTAATTTTCACCATCGCGCATTGCGCGAATGGCATCCTTGGCCGCCGTTTGCGCATCCTCCCGCGAAAGCTTGCCGGACTTTTCCAGTTCCATGTAATGTTCCACCTGGTGTGTTGCGAATTTCACCACCAATTCCATCGACCGCTGCCGTTCTTGCAACTGCGTACTGCGCAGCGATGTCACTGCAAATCCGCCCACCAGGATCATGCCAACTACGGCACCCAGAACGATCAAAAGAAGTTTGGTTATGAGTTTCATTCTAATTTCCTCCTCCAGTGCTTCAGCGACAGCATGGCAAAAGCGCGAATGGCACTTTTGAATAATCCACGTCAGCGATCTCGAATTTGTCGACAGGGTCGCCAAAACACCCGGGCATGACAATCATCCAATCCTGATTTGCTTGTAAGGAGGAGGAATGCTTGTAAGGGGATTCCTACATGCGTGCCAGACCTAAGGCAAAGCGAACCTTCAAGTTCACAACACCAACAGTATTTCCAGCAAGTCGCAACGTCAACGTGAGGGCTACGCCGCAAGTTTCCTCGCAACAAAATAAAATCCCTCCCCGCTTGAGGAGGGACTAAACATCATCACATCATCACTGATATTTGAAACCCACCGCAAACCGCGCCGGATCGTCGTTGCTGACGGCGGTGTAAACGCCGGTGCCGGCTGCCATCGCTGTGCCTGATGTGCCAGCTGAAGTACCCGATGCGCCTATTGTGTAGCTCATCATGCCGTTCCAGGGGGAGTTGTAAGTCAGCGTGCCGGTTACACCGGGGTAGAGCGTGAGTGCCACGCTGCTGCCCGCGATGGTCACCAGGTGTTCGTCGCCTTCGTTGGTCTTCACAAAATACTTGCCATCCACATCGCCGGAGTTGAGGGCAACCGAGCTGGTGAAGACGGAATGCCCGAATTCATGCGTCAGCGAGATATGGTCGTCGTGGTCGATGACCATGATTTTCTTGCCGTTGGATGCGGTGAAGGCAAACAGCCAGCCGATGTGCCCGCCCGAACCGATGTAGTCGAACACGCCGGGATAAGCCGCGACTGCCTGCAACGTGCCGGTCAACGTGGTAGTGCAGGGATGCGTGCCCGTATTGCTCAGGTCGCCGCTGATACAAACGGAATAGTTGCCAGAGGTGTCGATGCTGCTAGTTCCGTAGTGAGAAAGGCAGCCTGCTTTTCCCATCACGTTGGCGATGCCGCGCGCATTGCAGGAGAAGCCCTCGAAGTTGTAACTATCCGCCAGCCCGGCCACTGTGGTGATGGGATTGGACAGGCCGAATACGGGAATCCTTTCCATACCGCCTATGGTATTGATCACCACATGTCCCACGAACATGGCACGGATCGGACGCACGCGGCCCGCCTGGATGAAGCCGTCGCTGGAGGCCCCAACGGCATAGGTGCCATCACCGTTGCTGGTGAGCGCGCCACTGCTGCTCTGCCCGACGGTTACGCCCGAGGCGGCATAGCTCGTCCCTGCAATCGTGTAGGTGTAGGTGTGGTTGTTGGTGTCTATCCTGAACTGCATCACCTCGCCTGCACCGGCGGAAGAAGTGTAGGTCTGGTCAAGTCCGCTGTTGTTTGATGATGCGCCACCGCCGCCACACGCTGCCAGCAAGGCCACGGACAAGGCCGCAGCCATCACACCCAATTGGGTCAATCTGCTCAAGATTTTCATTTCAGGTACTCCCTTCGTCTGGTTGAACTTTGCCCCGGCATGCAGCCTGACATCCGGAACGCGTTTATTGCTGGTGCAGCTGGTGATTCGCAGAAACCACGAGATTTGTTTCCCGTTATTGAAGAAAACGCAGAGCGGGGAGAAAGGACTACAAGGATTGTTGCGCTGGGCAAAGGAATGGGAAATTAATCAGCCGCAAGGGCACTCGCCACTTGTTTGGGTTTAAACCAAAACAGTGCTATACAAAACCAGCCTCCACCTGAAACGGGATAACCCGATGCAGGCAGAGGCTGCGCAGTACAGCACCTTTAAGCTCTAACCTCTGACATCAAACAAGGTCGAAGCGATCAAGGTTCATCACCTTGCTCCATGCCGCCACAAAGTCACGCACGAACGTCTGCTGCGAATCGCTGCATGCATACACTTCCGCCAGCGCCCGGAGCTGCGAGTTCGAACCGAAGACCAGATCAACGATGGTGCCCGTCCATTTAAGCTTGTCCGTCGCCCGATCGATTCCATCCAACAACCCCTCGGACGTGGCAGACTTCTGCCACTTCGTGTTCATATCGAGGAGATTCACAAAGAAATCATTGGTCAATGTTTCGGGCCGTTTAGTAAAAACGCTGTGTTTGGACTGGCCGACGTTTGCATTCAGCGCGCGCATGCCACCGATCAGCACTGTCATCTCGGGGGCGGTCAGTGTCAGCAACTGTGCCTTGTCCACCAGTAGCTCAGCCGCCGATGCTTCGAGTCCCGTGCGGATGTAGTTGCGGAAACCATCTGCAATTGGTTCCAGTACGGCGAACGAGGCCACGTCGGTCTGCTCCTGCGATGCATCCATGCGTCCCGGCGAGAATGGAACTTTCACGTCATGGCCGGCTTTCTTCGCCGCTGCCTCGACGGCTACGCAGCCGCCCAACACGATCAGGTCGGCGAGCGAAATTTTCTTGCCGCCGGACTGTGCGCGGTTGAACTCGCTCTGGATCCCTTCCAAAGTCTTGAGCACCTTCGCCAGTTGCGCGGGTTGGTTGACTTCCCAATCCTTCTGCGGCGCCAGACGAATCCGCGCGCCGTTCGCGCCGCCGCGCATGTCGGAACCACGGAAAGTGGACGCCGATGCCCAGGCGGTCGCAACCAGTTCTGAAACAGACAGACCTGAGGCCAGTATCTTGCCCTTGAGGGAGGCAATGTCCTGCGCATCAATCAACTCGTGATTGACGGCAGGGATGGGGTCTTGCCACAGAAGCTCTTCCGCAGGCACCTCCGGGCCGAGGTAACGTGCGCGAGGACCCATGTCACGGTGCGTCAGCTTGAACCACGCCCGGGCAAACGCGTCTGCGAACTGATCCGGATTTGCATAGAAGCGCCGCGAAATCTTTTCGTAGGCAGGGTCGAAGCGCAACGCAAGGTCGGTGGTCAGCATGGCCGGCGCGTGACGCTTGGCAGTGTCATGGGCATCCGGGATTGTATCGGCGCCCACACCACCCTTCGGTCTCCACTGTTGCGCACCGGCCGGGCTCTTCGTCAGCTCCCATTCGTAGCCGAACAGATTCTCAAAAAAGTTGTTGTTCCATTGTGTTGGCGTGCTGGTCCAAGTAACTTCCAGGCCGCTGGAGATTGTGTCACCGCCTTTGCCCTTGCCAAAGCTGCTCTTCCAACCGAGGCCTTGCTCCTCAATTCCGGCGGCTTCCGGCACAGGCCCCACCGCTGCCACATCTCCAGCGCCGTGGGTCTTGCCAAAGGTGTGACCGCCGGCAATCAGCGCAACTGTTTCTTCGTCGTTCATCGCCATGCGGGCAAAGGTCTCGCGGATATCCCGCGCCGCAGCGAGCGGATCCGGATTGCCATTCGGGCCTTCCGGGTTCACATAGATCAGGCCCATCTGCACTGCGGCAAGGGGTTTCTCAAGTTTGCGGTCGCCGCTGTAACGCTCGTCCGCCAGCCACTTGTTCTCGACTCCCCAGTAGATGTCTTCTTCCGGTTCCCAAATGTCCTTGCGTCCACCGCCGAAACCGAAGGTCTTGAATCCCATCGATTCCAGCGCGACGTTGCCTGCGAGGATCATCAGGTCGGCCCAGGAAATCTTGCGGCCATACTTCTGCTTGATCGGCCAGATCAGGCGGCGCGCCTTGTCGAGGTTGACGTTGTCGGGCCAACTGTTGAGCGGCGCAAAGCGCTGGTTACCGGTGCCTGCACCGCCGCGACCGTCGCCGGTGCGGTACGTGCCGGCGCTATGCCACGCCATGCGAATGAATAAAGGTCCGTAGTGGCCAAAGTCCGCAGGCCACCAGTCCTGCGATTCGGTCATCAGCGCCAGCAGATCCTTCTTTACGGCCTTGAGGTCAAGGCTCTTGAATTCCTCTGCATAGTTGAACTCCTTGCCCATGGGGTCGGACAGTGAGGAGTGCTGGTGTAACATGTTTACTTTCAATTGATTGGGCCACCAGTTGGTGTTCGATTGAGTTCCGGCGACCGCGCCGGTACTCGCGTGGCCGTGGAATGGGCATTTGGATTCGGCTGACATGATTGTCTCCTTTCGTGTTTGAAATAGAGTGCGGAGTCAGCATAGGCCGGGAGTAATAATTTATCCAATAAATTATATATATGTAGTCGATATGTTTTCTTTATCACGTGGCAGCAACAGTGTTCAATGGCACTACGAAAGTAGTTGTGCCATTGAAATGACCAGCATTGATCTCCAGGGGTTGCGTTGAACATCCGCTTCAGGAATAGGCTGCGAGGACTACAGGTACTCCCCAGCAAGGGGGAAGAAAATGATCAACGTGCAGTGAGCGACTGCATGAAGCGTTCCACCGTGTCGGTATAAGATCCCGGCAAACCGAGGTTGCGATTGATCTCGCCATGCGACAACTCCTGCCCGGATACTTCGGCGCGCACACCCAGTTCAGTTGCCCGCTCGGCGAAAGCGCGTGCCGCGTCGCACGGCCGGTCCTGGCGCTTGGTCGAGCACACCAGCAGCATCGGTTTGCCCTCCGCGCTCAACTGCCGGATGGGCGAGGCCGATTTCCAGAACGATTCATCCTTGCCGAATGCCGCGTCGTACAGGGGCAGGTGCCGCCGCTGCATGATCTTCGCCACATCCATCGCTGCGCTGTCCAGCACCACGACGCCCAGCCAGGGGCGTGCGCCCAGCGCCGTCGCCCGTGCGGGCCCTGCACCAAGTAACGCCACCAGGTGAGCCCCGGCGGAATGCCCCATCAGGATGAATTTGTCGGGATCGCCGCCCCATGTTGCAGCGCGGGATTGCGCCGCGGCCAGGGCGCGAGCCACATCGTCCGCCTGCACCAAGGGATCGGCATCGGGCAGCATGCGGTAATTGACCGAGATGAACACATAGCCCTGTGCCACCCAGCGCGCCACCTTGTTATCCACCACCTGGCTCGCCGCCTTGTCGCCGAAGCGCCAGCCACCACCATGCACCATGAAGATGACCGGCGCGTGGTCGGCATGGGCTGGCAGGTACACGTCCATTTTTTGCGCGGGTGCTTCGCCGTAGGCGATGTCGCCCAGTTTCGTCACGTCCTGTGTCCCGGCACGTGCCGGTGCAAAAACCAGCAACCCGGCAAAAGCGAGACACGCAAGAATGAGATCGCACTTTTTCATGGCAGACTCCATTTCAGGAAACGGGGCGGGCATCAGAACAGATAAAGCACCACGCCGCTCACCACATTGGCCTTGGTATCCGTCACCAGCGGGCTGTTGCGGGCACTGCCCGCGACACGGCGTTGCGACAAAGCGACGCTGCCCAGCCAGTGGCGGTCGAACACATGCGTCCAGCTCGTGATCAAACCGTAATTGTGCAGGCCGCCCGCCGCTTGATAGACCGGCAATCCGGAGCTGGTCGCCTGCGCGGCGTCGATGCCGAAATAGGCCTGCATGTACTCGGCATTCGCCCAACCCACGGTCGCGCCGACACGCAGGGTATCGCGCTGCGCGGGCCGGAAGTCCAGCCCGGCGCCCAGTTCGGCGTGGCTGCCGCGCTTGCCGCCACCCGCCTTGAGTTTGAAGTAACCAATGTCATTGCGAGTATTCAGGAACAGGCCAAGTTCGCCCGTGCGTTGCAGGTCGCCGGTTCCGGCTAGGTGGGCATCGGCGCTTTCCTTGCGTCCCGGCGCTCCGCCCAGTCGCACGCCGAACTGCAGGTTACGTTCCTTCACAAACTGGTAACCGATGCCGCGCAAGTCGCCCGCAAAGAAGTTGCCATAGCTCGCGTCGAACAGCGGAAACACGACCCCATGTGTGCTGTTCGCACCTTCGTAGCGCGGCACCGCCGCGGCAACTCCGCCCGCGATGAAATGCCATTCGCCGCCCGCCTCGGCAGGCTGGACGATTTCCGGCATGGTGTCCTCGTCGAATCCGGTCAGTTGGGTATCGTCGGCCCACACGGAAGGGGTCAGCATGCATCCGCTCAACACGCATAAGATCATCAGCCTGCTTTTCATATCGTCATGCTCCATGTTTAGTATTTGATGGCGATCGCGAGAATCTCTCCGCTAGGAATAGAAACGCACACTGCGGGGAAAGGACTACAAGGAATTGCGTTTTGACTAAAACCCCCTCCAACTCCCCCTTATCAGGGGGAGAGCGATATCGGCTCCTCCCTTGATAAGGGGAGGCTGGGAGGGGTTTAAGCCCCATGAGCAATCTGGGCTAATTAAAGCAGGAAGCTGTTACCCCAGCAGGTTCGCCACGGTCAGCATCAACAGGGCAAGCAGCTGGAATACCATGGCGCGCCACACGAGGCCGATGGCGCTCTGCATGTAGTCGGTATCGGCCTCGTCGCCGACGCCGAGTTCGGGACGGAACACGGGTTGCTGGTCCTGCATGATGGCTTGGCCCAGCCTCACGCCCAGTGCCCCTGCGCCGCTGGCCAGCAGGATGCCCGCTTCCGGGTCTATCCAGCTTGCGGCCTGCGTGCGCCAACAATAGATGGTGTCTTCGAAGTTGCCGACAATGGCAAAAGTGGCCGCAGTAAGACGCAATGGAAACCACTCCAGCAAGTGGAATGCCTGCCGGGCGAATGCGCCGAATTTGCCGTATTCCTCTTCGTCTTGCATTCCCCAGCGGTTATACATGAACAGCGCGAGACGATACAGGATGGCGCCGAACGGCCCCAGGCCGAGCATCATGAAAATGACGAACCAGAACACCACACCGAACACATTGCGATGGGAACACAGCAGCGCCTGCTCGATGGTGACGCGAGCCACCTCTTCGTGGCTCAGATCGCGGCAGGATTTCCCCAGCCACTCACCCAGCAGTTCGCGCGCCTTGTCCGTCTGCTTGTCCAGCAACGCTTTGTGGATGTCGGTGTAATAGTGACTGAATTGGCGAAACCCCATGGTGAGGTAAAGCACCAGCACGCTGAACGCCCAGGCAAAAATCGGGTTGGCGGACAGCAGCAGATAATGCACATAAATGGCCAGGGCCAGGGGCAAAATCACGACGAGCACCCAGGCGACACGGCCCTGGCTCTTTTCACCGGCATTGAAGTTGCGCTGGAAAAAGCCGACATAGCCGGAAAGCCATGCCAAAAGGTACTTGCGGGAAGATAACGGGTGGACTTGTTCAAGCAATAAAGCGGCAATCAGGGATAACAGGCTCATGTTCTCAATTCAGTATCAATAGGTTTTCTCATCCGTCCACATATCCGGGGTAAAGCGCACCACGCGATTGCGCCCGGTTTCCTTGGCCTGATAAAGCGCCACGTCGGCATATTTGACGGTCTGCCAGAAGGTATCGCAATCGGTCGGGAACACCGCAATGCCAATGGAAATGGTCTTTTGCAGGACTGCCCCGGTCAATTGTACCTTGAGTGCTTCGACGGCGGCACGGATCTTCTCCGAGGCAACTTCGGCGCCTTTGCCATCGGTATCCAGCAGAATAATCAGGAACTCCTCACCGCCATAGCGGATCACCACATCCGCGCTGCGCACCGATTGCACCAGCACTTTGGCCAATTCTTTGAGCATGGTATCGCCAGCCTCATGGCCGTAGGTGTCGTTGACCATTTTGAAGTAATCCAGATCCAGCATCAGGACAGCCACCTGGCTCTTGCGCCGCTGTATGGCTGCGATCAGTGTCTCGGTATATTCCTGCAGGAAACGGCGGTTGTGCAAGCCGGTCATGGCGTCGCGCAGGGTGGATTCGCGCAATGAATCCATCAGGCGTTTCGACTCAATCACTGGCGCGGCTTCGCGCAGATAGACGCTCAGGTAGGGAATGACTTCCCTTATTTTCGCGACCTCGTCCGCACCGAACATCAGTTGCAGCACACTGCCGACCGTACCCGACTGGATGACGGGAAAACAGACGTGGCGATAGGTGTTGCCGTCAGCCGGGGGTTGAAAGGCAAAGCAGATATCGGGGGATTCGATACTGTCGATGATATGCCCGGTGCGCCGCGCGCGGCAGGTCTCCGAGCGCAACAAAATCTGCGGATCGCACCAACGGCAGGCCGTTCCGGGTTCGCCGTCCACGGTGATGGCAGTCATCATGTTCTTCTTCGATTGCACTTCGTAGATCGAGAAATGCCGGATCCCGAAACGGCCTTGCAGCTCCGAGGATAAGCGCTGGTATATTTCGAACTGCGTCTCATCCTCCTCGATGGACTGCTTGAATTGCGCCGCGTTGATCAGCCCCTGCACCATCTCGACGGTGGTATCGAGCAGGTTGCCGGTACCCTTCTGCGGCTTGTTTTTGAGCAATTGCGCCACGTCCTGCCGGATCCCGCTCAAACCATCGTACAAGAACTGCATCAGTTTGTTCACATCCTGTGCGACTTGTCCGATCTCGTCGTTGGTTCGCTGCTGGATGTTGGCGTGGAAGTCGCCGCGGATCGCATGACTGACCGCTTCCTGTACGTCTTTGGCCGTGGTGATCATCGGTTTGACCATGTGCCGGAAGTAAACCAGCATCAACACCATGATGAAGGCAACCGTCGCCACCAGGATCGCGGATACGAATAATCCGTTGTCTTTCAGATGTCCGATCTGCATGGAAACCGTTACCGCGCCCAGCACCGCCCCCTCCGGAACGTTGTGGCACTGCATGCAGTTCGGGTTGCCGAGCCGGGTGGCAACGAACGGAATGGTGCCGCGATACACGGGGTTGGTAAGTTCGTCTAACACAGCGTAGTAAGGCTGTCCGCTTTTCAGCACCTGTAGCTCTATGCTGTCCGCCACATTTTCGCCTTCCATGCCCTTACCGAACTGAAGCTCAACGCTGTTGCCACGTATCACATGCACCGTTTTCAACCCGGGTACCTCGCCGAGCCGATACAGCAATCCTCCGCGCTTGGTGACAACGCCGTTCACCATATCTTCGGTCAGGCTGACGCGGATGATTTCCGCCGCCGAGTGAACCTGCGCCTTGGCTGACATCATGGAGAACTGACGGAACGACAGCAGGCTGACCACGATCAAGGCGAAGATCAGGACCGCCGCCAGCGTCAGCGAGGACAACGTGACTTTTTTGTTGAGATTCATGAACACCCCTCAGGAGATGGCATTTAATCTCCTGAAAGGATACCTTGAATGGACCTTCTACCGCAAAGGTTTTGGCGGGCTAGCCTCGCGTTGCCCGCCACTTGATTACGCAATCATTCCGGCCGCAACGGTGTTGTTCGTCGCTTCGTCGATCACAATGAAGCTGCCCGTTGCCCGGTCTGCCCCGTAGCTATCGAACACCAGCGGTTGCTGGGTCTTGATGCCGACACGCGCAATATCGTTCATGTTCAGCTTGTCCGCCGCGTGGTGTTCCAGCGTATTCACGTCCACGCGAAAATCGAGGCGGGAAAACAGGCACTTCGCCGTGCGCGTGGTGTGCTTGACCAGGTATTTGCGGTTCTTGTCCAGCGGTGCTTCCGACAACCAGCACAACGTCGCTTCGAATTCCTTTTCCACCTTGGGAGGAAGATGATCGGTTTTTACCAACATGTCGCCGCGCGAGATATCGATCTCGTCCGCTAGTGTGATGGTTACGGACTGGGGCGCGAAGGCGGTTTGCAGCTTGCCGTCGTAGGTATTGATCTCCTTGACCCGCGTGGTGCGGCCGGACGGCAGGATGGTGATCTCGTCGCCGACCGAGACTTCACCCGCCTCGATGCGCCCCATGAAGCCCCTGAAATCATGGTATTCCTCGGTCTGCGGGCGGCACACCCATTGCACCGGGAAGCGGAAATCGCTGGTGTTCACGTCGTGGTCAATCTCGACTTTTTCCAGCAGTTCCAGCAAGGCCGGGCCTTTGTACCAATCAAGGCTCTCGCCGCGGTCCACCACCATATCGCCGTTCAGCGCGGACATTGGGATGTAGGTCACGTCGTGCAGGTTCAGTTGCGCGGCGAATTTCTTGTACTCGGCGACGATCTCGTCGAAACGCGCTTGCGAGTAATCCACCATGTCCATCTTGTTCACGGCCAGCACGATGTGCGGTACGCCGACCAGGCTGGCAAGATAGGTATGACGGCGCGTCTGCACCAACACACCTTTGCGCGCATCGATCAGAATGACCACCAGGTTGGCGGTGGATGCGGCCGTCACCATGTTGCGCGTGTACTGCTCATGCCCCGGCGTGTCACCGATGATGAACTTGCGCTTGGGCGTGGCGAAATAGCGGTACGCCACGTCGATGGTAATGCCCTGCTCGCGCTCGGCTTGCAGACCGTCGGTGAGCAGAGACAAATCGACTGCCGCCATACCGCGTTTTTCGCTGGTCCTGGAAATCGCAGCGAACTGGTCCTCGAAGATGGATTTCGAGTCGTGCAACAAACGTCCGATCAGCGTGCTCTTGCCGTCGTCCACCGAACCGGCGGTGATGAAACGTAATAGTTGTGTGGTGTTGCTCATATTTTTGCCTTTTATAGTCGCTAGACGTTAGACGCTAGTCGTTAGTTGATGTTGTCCGCCACGCGGAGATTCTTGAATTGCCTGCTAAACCCATACCCACAACTAACGTCTAGCAACTAATAACTAACGGCTGCTTCTCAGAAATACCCTTCCTTCTTCCTCAATTCCATCGACGCATCCGAAGTCTGGTCATCCATGCGTGTCGCCCCGCGTTCCGTAATGCGTGTAGTTGCGGTCTCCGCAATGATCTCGTCCACCGTGCGTGCCGTGGATTCCACCGGCGCAGTACAAGTCATGTCGCCCACGGTACGGAAACGGACCGAGAGCACTTCCACCTTTTCGCCCGGTTTCGGCTGCACCAGATGCGACACTGGGATCACCGAACCGCCGCGGCGGATCACCTCCCGTTCATGTGCATAGTAAATGCTCGGGATATGCAGGTTTTCCCGGCCTATGTATTGCCAGATGTCCATTTCGGTCCAGTTGCTGATCGGAAACACGCGAATGTTCTCGCCGGTATGCACGCGTGTGTTGTAGGTGTCCCACAACTCCGGGCGCTGGTTTTTCGGGTCCCATTGGCCGAACTCATCGCGGAACGAAAAGATGCGTTCCTTGGCACGCGCCTTTTCCTCGTCGCGCCGGGCACCGCCCATGCAGGCGTCGAAGCCGAACTCGGCAATGGCTTCCAGCAGTGTTACCGACTGGTAAGGATTGCGCGGCTTGTCCAGATCCTTGATCACGATGCTACCGCGCTTGATGGAATCTTCAAGCGAACGCACAATCAGTCGTTCGCCCAGATCGGCCGCCAGTTTGTCGCGGGTGGCAATCACCTCCGGAAAATTGTGCTCGGTGTCGATGTGCACCAGTGGGAACGGAAACTTCGCCGGACGAAACGCCTTTTCCGCCAGGCGCAACATGACGATGGAATCCTTGCCACCGGAGAACAGCAGCGCCGGATTCTTACACTCCGCCGCCACCTCGCGCATGATGTGGATGGACTCACTCTCAAGTGCGTCCAGGTGGGTAAAGGTATGTTTGCGTATGCTGTTTTCTACCAGTTTCATCATGTTCATCCCAAAAGTCCTAGCGTAGGGGGCACAACAGCATGCCCCCGTCCTTGGCTATGCAATCACTTTTTCCTCGGCTTTGGCCTGATCCGATATTTCCTGAATCTTGATCCGGCTACCCTGCAACGAAGTGCTTTTCACATGCAATCCGCACTCCTTACTCTCGGGGTTTTCCCACCACCAGCGTCCGGCGCGAATATCTTCACCCGGCGTAATAGAGCGTGTGCAAGGTGCGCAACCCAGGCTGGGATAGAACTGATCGTGCAGTTTGTTGTACGGTACTTCGTACTGGCGGATGTACGCCCACACGTCATTGTTCGACCAGTCCAGCAGTGGGTTGAATTTCTGCAAGCCGTTTCCCTCGTCGAAGGACGACACCTCTAGCGTGCCGCGCGTGACCGCCTGGTCGCGGCGCATACCGGTGATCCAGGCTCCCTTGCCCTTCAGGGCCCGGCGCAACGGTTCGACTTTGCGCACGAAGCAGCAACCCTTGCGGTTCTCAACGCTGTCGTAGAAACCGTTTATGCCGTGCTGGGTGACGTATTCTTCAACCAGTTTGCTGTCCGGGAAATAGACGTGCAGCGGCTGGGAATATCGCTGCTCCACTTCCTGGATCAGGTCGTAAGTCTCTTTCGGCAGGCGCCCGGTATCCAGACTGAACATCCTGATATCCGGCTGATGCTTGGCAATGAGATCGGTCAGTACCATGTCTTCCGCCCCTAGGCTATTGGCAAACACCACCGAGGAATATTCGCGCACGGACTGCTGCAGCACTGCGATAGTCTGATTGATTTTCTGTTGCAATGTGTTCATCTCGTCACTCCCTCTGTTCACTCGCCGGAATAGCGGTGAAGTATTGTCGGTTGAGGCCTGATAGCTGATGGAAAAATCTCTCAAGCCTTTCTGCGCTTCATGGATATCCTTGTCCTGCCTTGTTGCAAATGAATCAAACCCCACACGCTGCATGTAAAACAACTGGTCGCGCAGCACGTCGCCAATTGCGCGCAATTCGCCGCGGTAGCCCATTCTGTTGCGCAACTGATACGCAATGGAATAGCCGCGACCATCCGCGAACTTCGGAAAATCGACGGCGATAACGCGGAATGCCGCAACATCATTCTGAATATCTTCAGCGCGCTCGCTGCTGCCCAGCCACACGCCGATGTCCGCACGTTTCTGCAACGAATTGCGCTGTGCCTGCCATACTTTGAGTGGAACAATGACCTTTCCGGCAGCTACCGCAACACCTTCCGGCGTCTCGTCCGCGCTCAGACGCAGTACGTTCCAGTCATCATCCACGACATTTCCGTTTTTTATAATCATGGCTTCAAAACCTCGGTGAGTAATAAGGCGTGTCGTAGGGAATACCTTTCCCCAGCAAGTCGTAATCGGGGGTTCGCAGACTTTCATCCTCGGGAACCGGCGATGCATATACATACTCGGCAAATGGTTCAATCCCGATGCGACGAACCGTATCGATAAACCGTTCGTCCTCAAACCGCTCCCGCACATACACTTGCAGCAGGCGCTCGATCACTTCGGGAATTTGCGCAAAGGAAAATGAGCGACCAATAATCTTGCCCACACTGGCAGGACTTCCCTTGGAGCCGCCGATGGAAACCTGGTACCACTCTTCGCCCTGCTTATCCACGCCCAGGATGCCAATATGGCCGATATGATGGTGACCGCATGCATTCACACAACCCGATATGTTCAGATCGATTTCACCAACGTCCTGCAGGTAATCAAAATTGTCGAAACGCTCATCCACCGCTTTGGCCAGCGTAATGGAACGGGCATTGGCCAATGAGCAGAAGTCACCACCGGGGCAGCAGATGATGTCGGTCAACAACCCGATGTTCGGTGTCGCCAAACCGTATTTTTTTGCGGCTTCCCACACCGCGATGAGGTCGGACTGTTTAACATCGGCCAGCACCAGGTTCTGCATATGGGTGACGCGCAACTCGCCAAAACTGTATGTATCGGCCAGTTCTGCCACGGCATCCATTTGTTCCGCAGTCACATCGCCGGGTGCAACGCCCGATTGCTTCAGCGACAGCACGACGGCTGCATAACCTGTGGCTTTGTGCGGCTTGACATTGCGCTTGTACCAATTGGCAAAGGCTTTGTTGTCGCGCCGAAGTGCCTCCACAGAAGAATCCGCTTCCGGAAACTGCTCGTACACCGGCGCCGTAAAGAACGCCGAGATACGATCTAGTTCGCCTTGCGTGACAGTGCACAGGCCATCCTTGGTGAACTTCCAGTCAGCCTCAACCTGACGGCGAAATTCGTCAATACCGATAGCCTTCACCAGTATCTTGATGCGTGCCTTGTACAGGTTGTCGCGGCGCCCATATTCGTTGAAAACACGCACGATAGACTCGACGTAGGTGATGACATGTTGCCACGGCACGAACGAGCTGATTTCGATACCGATGATAGGCGTGCGTCCCAGTCCTCCGCCGACAAGCACGCGAAACCCGATCTCGCCCTGCTCATTTCTGATTGCCTGCAAACCGATATCGTTAACTTCGATCGCCGCACGATCCTGGGTCGCTCCGGTGATCGAAAACTTGAACTTGCGCGGCAAGTAAGCAAACTCTGGATGGAATGTGCTCCACTGCCGCAACAACTCGGCAAAGGGACGCGGATCAATGATCTCGTCGCGCGCCACGCCGGCGAATTCATCGCTGGTAATGTTGCGTATGCAATTGCCCGAGGTCTGGTTTGCGTGCAATTCCACTGTAGCCAATTCGGCCAGTACTTCCGGCGCGTCCTGCAGCTTTATCCAGTTGAACTGTATGTTCTGGCGCGTGGTGAAATGCCCGTAACCACGGTCGTACTTGCGCGCGATGTGCGCAAACTTGCGCAATTGCCCGGCGCTCAACATCCCGTAAGGCACGGCAAGACGGATCATGTATGCATGGATCTGCATGTACAAGCCGTTTTGCAATCGCAGAATCCGGAATTCGTCTTCCTTCAGTTCGCCGGAGAGACGGCGGCGCACCTGGTCGCGAAACTGCGCGACGCGCTCCGTTATAATCTGGTGATCGAAGTTATCATAGAGATACATGGACTACTCCCCGGATGGGTACTGTTTGGATACAGGCAGCAGCAGCGCAGCGGACAGCGGAAACTTCGCCCCATAGGCCAGAATATGTTCCACATCCGCATCCTCGTCATGGCGCAACGCTGCACCAATGTACGCATGGCTTCCGGTTTGGCCGACGACCACGCCAATACGCCCGCCGCAGCCGTTGAACCAGCTCACCTGTTTTGGTTTGTTCGGATTGTTCGTACTCATAGCTCACCTCTGGAATTAAACGCCACCTTCGAACTGGCTATCGAATATGACGATGCAGGACTGCATTCTAGGCGGACATCCTTATATTCCTAAATACTTATATGTTAATATCATATAACCATATGACATAAACGGAGGTTGCCATGAACCTGCAGCAATTGCGCTACCTGAACGAGATCGTGCGCTGCGGATTGAACATCTCTGACGCGGCCAACGCGCTCTATACATCGCAACCCGGCGTAAGCAAGCAAGTCAAGTTGCTGGAAGAGGAATTGGGTATTGATATCTTCGTGCGCAATGGCAAGCGCATCGTTGCCATCACCGATCCGGGCAAGGCAGTGCTGGATATCGCCCAGCGTGTGTTGCGCGAGACGGAGAACTTGAAACAGGTCGGCCAGGAATTCCGCACCCAGGACAGCGGCAACCTGACCATCGCCACCACTCACACTCAGGCGCGCTACGCCCTGCCGCACGTGGTCAAGGAATTCACTCGGACTTACCCTGGCGTGAAGCTCGGCCTGCACCAGGGCAGCCCGACCCAGATTGCCGAGATGGTATTGAGCGGCGAGGTGGATATCGGTATCGCCACCGAGAGCCTGGCGCTCTACGACGATCTAGTCACCCTTCCCTGCTACGAATGGCACCATTGCGTGGTCGTGCCACCCAAGCATCCTTTGTTACTGGAAAAGCGGCTGACGCTGAAAAAACTGGCGCAGTACCCAATTATCACCTATGACTTTGCTTTCACCGGACGCAACAAGATCAATCAGGCCTTCCACGAGGCGGGGATCGAACCTAACATCGCGCTGACCGCCATCGATGCGGATGTGATCAAGACTTATGTGGAAGTTGGATTGGGCGTCGGCATCGTCGCACAGATGGCCTTCATCCCGGATCGGGACCGGCACCTGCGCATGATCGATGCCGGACATTTGATACAACCGAGTACCACACGCATCGCCATACGCAAGAACCAGTATTTGCGAGGTTTCGGCTATCACTTCATCGAGTTGCTGGCGCCGCAATTGACTCGCGAGGTGGTATCGAAAGCGCTGCACCTGACAACATAGGAGCTGTCATTCACCTTGTTGTCTCTGCACCACATCCCGATAAAACATATAGGAATTTTTTCCGCTTTGCTTGGCCAGGTACATGGCATCATCAGCCAGCTTGATCAAATGCTCGGAATCTCTTGAATCCTGCGGGTACATGGAGATGCCGATACTGCCTCCCACATGACAGGGCTGTCCGTTGACTTCGAACGGTGCCAGCAAGGCAACATTTATCTTGTGCGCCACCAATGCGGCATTTTCTTTCGATTCGATATTATCCAGCACGATGATGAACTCGTCCCCCCCCACCCGTGCGACTGCGTCCGATCCCCTGACAGTTGCCTTGAGCCTGCTCGCAACGTCCTTCAACAACAGGTCGCCAGTATCGTGCCCGTGCGCATCGTTGATCTTCTTGAATCCGTCCAGATCGAGAAACAGGACAGCCACCTTGTGCTTGTTGCGTTTGGCCAGGGCCATTGAGTGGTTGAGAACATCCAGGAACAATGCCCGGTTTGGAAGATCCGTCAGATAATCGTAATGAGCCAGATGGGCAATTTTTTTCTCGGCGCGTTTGCGATCCGTGATATCCCGGGCAATGCCAATGAAGTAGCGATGCCCACCCAGCGTCATTTCCGACACGGACATTTCCATGGGAAATTCCTCGCCGTTCTTGCGCGCCGCAGTTACTTCTCTCCCGCGCACGCCCAGTATGTGCGCCTGGCCTGTTTCCATATAGCGCTTGATATAGCCGTCATGCCCGCTCCGATCCGGCTCCGGCATGAGCATTTTCAGATTCTTGTTTAAAGCTTCCTTCTGCGAATAGCCGAAAATTTCCTCGGCCGCAGGATTAAACCCCTGAATCTCACCATGATCATTGATCATGATGATGCCGTCCATCACGTTGCGGATAATGGATTGCAGCTGATAATGACTTTTTTCCAGCTCGCCTTTGACCTGCTTCAGATTGGTGACCATCTGCCAGAACAGCATCACTTCGGGGCCGCTGGTTACCCGCTTGTCGCCAAAGACTTTGCGCACTTCTTCGGCAATGCTATCGTCGTGCGACAGGTTGTACACAAGGCAATCGGTATGATCCTTGCAGGCTTTCAATGCCTTGACCAGATCGGTGTAAGTTGGAATTTTGTGCTCTTTTGCCAGCTTGATTCCGGGCGCCTGCGGATCCTTGTCGGCAACGGCAATGACCTTGACCAGACTGTCTTCCAAAAACATTTCCAACAACGCTGCACCTCCGCGCCCGGCGCCGATGATCAGGACTGGATATCCGCGAACTTTGGGTGTTGCCATTACGCCTCCTTGCATATCCTCATTTTTACAAGGGTGATTTTTGCACATTTATCGCACATCCGCTCAAGCATCGGACTGAATGAGCAAACAGAGGAGCCAGCCTATGCTCAACTAGCTAATCTATTTTGACTCATGTACCTTTAGTGCATGGCAATGTCCGATCTTTCCGATTCCACATGACTGAGGCGCGCACATGAAAATAGGCATCCCCAAAGAGATCAAGACCAACGAAAACCGCATCTCACTGGTGCCGGCGGGAGCGGAAGCGCTGGTAGCGGCCGGGCATACGGTAGTCGTGGAAACAGGTGCCGGCTTGGGCAGCGGATTCAGCGATGCTCAATTCCTGGCTGCCGGTGCAGAGATGGCCAATGATGCCGATGCGGTGTGGGCAGCCGCAGACATGATCGTGAAAGTGAAAGAACCGATCGAACCGGAATGGAAACGCATCCGGCCCGGCCAGATTATTTTCACCTACTTCCATTTCGCCGCCAGCGAGCAGTTGACCAGAGCGCACTTGGCCTCCGGCGCAGTTTGCATCGCTTATGAAACAGTGGAGCTGCCGTCGCGCGAACTGCCGCTGCTGACTCCAATGTCGGAAGTAGCCGGACGCATGGCGGTGCAGGAAGGCGCCAAATACCTGGAAAAACTGAATGGCGGACGCGGCGTTCTGTTGAGCGGCGTACCCGGCGTACCACCCGCCAAAGTGGTGATACTCGGCGCGGGTGTGGTCGGTGTGAATGCCGCCAGGATCGCTGCAGGCATGGGGGCCAGCGTCGTCATTCTCGACGTCGCGCTGGAGCGGTTGCGCTACCTGAGCGATGTCATGCCCGCCAACGTGCAACTGGTATTCTCGAACAGGCAAAATCTGCTGGAACAAATCGCCAATGCCGATCTGGTTATCGGAGCGGTGTTGATACACGGAGCAATTGCACCGAAGTTGATCCGCCGTGATGACCTCAAGACGATGCGAAAGGGATCGGTGATCGTGGATGTCTCCGTCGATCAAGGCGGTTGTATCGAAACCACGCGTCCTACCACGCACGAAAATCCGGTATTCATTGTGGATGGTGTGGTGCACTACGGGGTAGCCAATATGCCAGGCGGCGTGCCGATCACTTCAACGCTGGCACTGACCAATGCCACCCTGCCCTATGTGCTGAAATTGGCAAACAGGGGATATCAACACGCACTGAAGGAAACGCCGGCGCTGCTGAATGGACTCAATATCATCGGCGGAAAGATCACGCACCGGAAAGTTGCCGAAGCATTCGGCATGGAATATCACCCGGCTGAATCATTACTCGACTGACTCGGTGGGGTAGCAATGAACCACTCCCCGATCTGACATTCAACTACATGGCCAATTTCCGGACTTCAATGCGTCCAACTCACGCGCAGCAAATTCTGTTCCGGATTGTAGTGATATTCCAATTCGCCCTGGTAGGCATGATGTAGCGCCTCACCCATGCCACGCGCGAGATGAATATCGGTCATGGTCACCAAAGTCGCACCATCGTTTTCTTCCACTTCCATGATGCGTTTAAGCGGGTGTTCCGCTCTCTCATGCTCTTCATAGTTGAGCACGAGATGCATGATTTCTTCACGATGGGACTGAAAGAATTCCCCCTTCAGGCTGAGAAATCCCGCAGGAAAATGATCGTGAATACGATGACAGGCCGGACAGACTGCGTGACGTGCATTCATCGGCATCACGCGCCATTGCCAGCGGCCGGCATGAAAGACCGCGCCACATTGGGAACAGACACTCGGCTCGATCAGTTTGCCTTTTGCCTTGTAGGCATCATGCACATATTCCTGAAAGATGCCGTCGTGCCGGTGAATCTGACGAAAACCGTTGGGTGTGACCGCTTGGTTCATGTCCCACTCTCCTTTGATTTGAAGTCCATAGTCACGAAACGAAGAATTCCTTGCGCGGCGACCCCGGCTTTTGGTGCAAGATCAGTTCAAGCACACCGTTGACATACCGGTCGTGGGCATTGCCTTGATCCACCACTTCGGCCAGAGTGAAACCGCGTGAAGCCATGCTGTCACTGCGTTCGCTGCGGACTAAGCGGTCGCCTTTTATATTCTGTCCCCTTTTCGTTCAGACCGCCTGGATATTGGAAGCTTGCTTGCCTTTGGGGCCTTGCGTCACCTCAAAGCTGACCTTCTGGCCTTCCTTGAGCGATTTGAACCCGTTCATGTTGATTGCTGAAAAGTGCGCGAACAAATCTACACTGCCATCATCGGGCGTAACAAAACCAAAACCCTTTGCGTCGTTAAACCATTTAACAGTACCAGTTGCCATGTGACTAACTCCTTGCTTGAAACAGGGACACCCCCTGCAGGTTATTTACAACTACAACAATCAATATTTCCGATCTTTGGTTTCGCCCGCGCCGATTCGGGCTGTGTGAAGAGATGCGTGCGTTATTTGATTTCACCCTTTTACGAGTTTCATACTTCGCTGCCGCGGTGGACGTCCGAATCGAGTGATCAAGTCATGCTTTTTCCTGAAGGCGGGAAACTTCAAAACAATCGTCACGCCAGCAACAACCTGTCTGATTGCAGACACCGCCGTAAGCGGTGCCGTAACAATCGAAGTTCCCTTCCTTCATCTGGATTGTCTTGATCAGTTCAGTCTTGAAGAGGTTGTCATGTTTGATACCGTGCGATTTGGCAATTCCCCTTACTTCCGCGATTTTCACAGCAGTTCTCCTTGATGTTTTCTTACGATGAGAGCGCAGTTATGAATGCTCGGTATCCACAACCGCTTGCCATCTGATTTTCAGCAATTGAACTGCCTGTCTCATTCATTGCCACTTAGGGGAGTGTCATGCTGGCAAGCTGCCAAGCCGTTTTATAGTCGCGTCCTATCCGGCGGTAGTAACGATAATTCCCAATAAATCGGGAAAAATTGATTAATCTGCGTAACATTAAGCCCCCTTTCGGCTTACTTCTATCTGGCAGCGATCTTCAACTTCAAGCAATAAACCCGTTAGCGCCCCGTTCCATTTTTCATTCAGTTTCAAAACCGGAATGCTGATCAAATCATTTCACCGACGGCATGAACAACACTAGGAAACCAAGCCATGAGCTTTCATATAGGCAGCACGATATGGAGAAAGAGACCCTGTATGCCATCCACTCTGGGGAGATTTGGCCAAAGGCTTGGCATCCGTCGATTTCAGTTCTGAGTCCATTGTGTTCTTTGTCATTTCTTGCAGAACAGGATTAATCTCGTCAGGCTGAGTAAAATTTCGACTCATGGCAATTCCCTTTCAATTCGTTCGAAGAATCCACCTGCGGCGCGGTTCATTGGTGCAACCCATGTCGCCCTGATTGGCCGCTTCATCTGTTCAGATATTCATTTCCCCGCTGGTGCTCATCAATTCAGCGTCCACTAGGTGTCTGGCAAGCATATCGACACGAATGCCGTCCTTCTATGACGATTACATTTCACGACACGCTCGATCAAATCGCGTGTATGAAAATTATTATGGCGATGACATTACGATTTAGCAGAACAGAATGAAATACGTAGAAACACATACCATGCAGATAATTGAATTGATTTACATTTATTAAATGTAAAAGGTATTACTGTTTACTGAAAACGTCGGCGGTTTTGGGCCGCCGGACAATACTCTGTCGCAATAATATTACTTGCATATCCGGTTATTATTGAGGGCTCCGTTGCGGAGTTGCAGCCGCAATTATTCGAGTCAATGATGGTAATTGCTCTCACCGCAAGCATGAGCTGCCTGCCTCGTTCACGGGCAACAGTGGTTTCAGCGAACCAAAGGTGGGCACCTGAGTAGAGAAACGCCGCCTTGTTTTACCGGGTGAGACTACTCATCGCTAAGGTGTAGCGGCAAATCCTCTGCCGGTTGGCCCGTATCGGGGTCAATCCAGTCGGCCACTCCGATTTCCGATTCAGCCTCTTCCAGCGTCTCGCCTTCTTCAAGTTCGCTACCGTCGTGATCCTGCATGTCCTGCACTGCCCCGAGCAGGGTTGGAAAAGGGCCATACAGTACTTCGGATAAATCGTCTTGCCAGTAGAAACCGTCGGGCCGCACGATCACTCGCGTGTGGTCATAATCGGGAGAGGTTTGAGGAATATTGGTAGCCATGGTTACCTCCGTTGATTGTATGACGCATGCACATCACACCTTCGACGACGCAAACTGAAAGCAAGCAGCGCAAACAGGAACCTCCCTATGCGCCGGTTACAGCCAGGCAGGATGCCACAAGTGCTGAAAGCAATTCTATGCTTCTTCCGGTTCGGAAGCTGCAATATGCAACCCCTACCCGGATGATATATACCGCAAACAGTCAGGTATTCATACATCCGACTTGCCTGGCAAACAATACCGAACCGATCGACACCTAGCTTTCTTTTGCCGGCTTCGGTTCATGCTTCTTCACATCCCCGCGTAGCTTGTGCGCGTAATCATGTACCTGGCGCTTGGCTGCATCGAAAGCATCGCGCAAAGCCACATACACATCTTCCGCATGATCGCGGTTAACCACGATCTCGCTGCCCGCCACGCCGATATCGATACGCACATTGAACTGCTTGCCCTGATGCTGATGCTTGTGCGACATTTCGACCACCACGCGGCATGACATGATGTGATCGAAGAACTCGTCGAGTTTCTTTGCCTTCTCGCGGATGTGCGTTTCCAATACTTCCGATTGGTCGATATCGCGTATGGTGATCTGTAATGGAATTTGCATGGTTTTCTCCCTCTGGTTCAAGTTGCAGCCGTATCCCTGTGTCGCTCAGCGCGACCAATTTACCCGTAACAGATTCTGTTCCGGGTTGTAGTGGTACTCCAGTTCACCATGATACGCATGATGCAGCGCGTCCCCGATGCCGCGCGCCAGATGAATATCGGTGGTCGTCACCACCGTGCTAACCTTCGTTTTCTCGACTGCCATGATGCGCTGCAGCGGGTGCTCTGCTTTTTCCCGCTCCTCATGATGGCGTATGAGTTGCAGAATGTCCTGTTCGTGCAGACCAATGAAATCACCGGTGATCGTCACATATCCTGCAGGAAATCCATCGCGTATCCGGTGACAGGCCGGACAACAGGTCTCATGTGCTTTCGGCGGCTTGGGTAACCACTGCCAGCGACCACCATGAAATACGGCCCCGCACTCGGTGCATAGTGTCGGCTCGGAGAGCTTCCCCTTGTTCTTGTAACTATCGTGCACCGCTTCCTGCAACAAACGGTCACGCCGGATGGGCTGAAATCCGGCCGGTCGCGATTGATGGTTCATGATTCCCCCTGGATAAGCACCGCAACGCCGCTCTGTACCAGCGGGTGCGTTATAGATTATGAAAAAACTGACGCTGTAAGCATACCATCCCGCATGCTCATGCAGGTACCAGCATACGCCTCAGTTTCTTCCAGGCGCGTGTATTGGTCGTGCTGTCGGGTGTTTCCTCAGTCGTGAAACTCGCTGTGAATGAGAGTTCGTGCCGCGACAGCGGCTGCTGTAACGACAGCAACTTGTCCAGCACCGAGACATCCGCCTCGGATGCATCGTTGCGGCGTTGCCGGATGCGTTCGCGCAATATACGGTCCTCTGCATGCAGCGACGCGATAGCGAATGGCACTGACATGCTTTTGGCCAGCTCGTGGAATACCTCGCGCTCGTCCTGTTTGAGAAAAGCCGCATCTACAATCACGGGAAAGCCCGCCAGCAGTATGCAACTCGCCAGTTCTTGCAGACGAGCATAGGTTCGCCGGGTCGCATCCAGACTATAGATGTCACCGCCAACAACGCGGCTATCTCCCAGCGCCCCGATCCCGAACAGGCGTTTGCGCTCGACATCGGAGCGGACGCGAATGGCGCCCATCTGCTGCAATGCCAACTGGGAAAATGTGGTTTTGCCGGAGCCGGGCAGGCCATGCATGATGATCAGGCTGGGACGGTATAGCGCCAGGCATTGCTGCGCCAGTGTCAGATAATTGCGGCAGGCACCTATTTCATTGGATTTGGTGTGTTCGTGAACTCCGGTTTGAGCAATTCGGATTGCACTGACCTTGGCGCGAACCATTGCTCGATATGCGAGATAGAAGCGCAGGGCGGACACGCCACCGTAGTCGCCCCCCGCCTCCAGATACGCATTCAAAAAACGCCATGCCAGATCGGAATGATTGCGATGCAGCAGATCCATCACGAAAAATGCGACCTCATCCATTACATCTATCCAGCGCAAGGCCGGATTAAACTCTATACAGTCAAAAGGAACGGGCTCATCCCCGAGCAGCACAATATTGCCCAGATGCAGATCGCCGTGACATTCGCGGACAAAACCCTGCGTGCGGCGTGTTTCAAATATTTTCCGGCTTCGGGCGTACTCGGCTTCGGTGGAAACTTCCAGTGCCGCGATATTTTCTCTGTCGGCTTCGTCTGTCAGCAGGGAACGTAATTGTTCAAAGTTTTGCAATGCCGCAAAATTGATTGATTTGCCAGTGCCAAATTCCGAGTCAGCGTCTGTCACAGGCACACCGGCATGAAACCGCGCGATGCGGGCTGCCAAGCGGTCTATGTGCTGTGCCGATATCTTGCCGCGCAGCAACAAATCATCCATCAGGTTGGCGGAATCGAAACGGTGCATCCTGACTGCATATTCAAGCGCGGGTTGCGCGCCAAATTTCGGCGCATCCCGATTGCCTCCAATGGCAACGGTGTCGAGGTAAATATCCGGAGCGGTGCGCCAGTTGAGCCTGATTTCTTCGTCGCAATAGAATTTGCGTGCGTCCAACTCCGTGTAATCCAGGAACCCCAGATTGATCGCCTTCTTGATCTTGTAGGCATAATCCCCAGCTAGCAGCACCCACGAAATATGCGTCTCGATCACTTGCACGGATGGTACGGCAGGCGCATAGCAAAGCGGATCGCGCAGTGCCGCGATGAGCTTCCGTTGGTTTACGTAATTGCTGCGATGATCGCTCATTGGTTTGTGTATTTGCGTGAACACATCAATCCTGCAAATTCATAATAGCATTTGCAGCGCAGTTCGCTCATCTCGCCGCAGGTCATCAGGGTGGGTATGCTAATACCCACCCGGTGCAGCTACTTCGCCACCCGTCTGACCCACAGTTCACCCCAGCGATGCAGGCACAGGCCAAGCACGATGCTTACCGTGCCCAACCAAACCTGCGGCAGCACGGCTTCGTTATTCAGCCCGTGCCCCAGCAACAACGCCATCACCGGTGTGATCAGCGTGATGAGTGCGATGCGTCCCGCCTCCATATGCTTGATGAGGTAGTAGTAAAGCGCAAAACCCAGTACCGAACCGAAAGTGCCGAGATACAGCGTTGCCGCAGCAGCGCGTTCCGGAACCTCCTCAGGCACATGGCCGTCAATGAACCACCATGCCGCGAAAAACAGCGGTAACGCCACCACCAGGATGCCCAGTGTCATCGCCAGTGGCGGGCTGTCATCGTCGATACGCTTGAGCCACACCAGACCCAGCGATTGCGACACCACCGCCAGGAACAATGCGAGCAGACCGGCTGCGGCCCCAACACCCACGCCGAGTCCACCGCGGAATACCAGGAACAGGCCGATCAGCCCCATGACCATGCCGGCCAGTTTGCTCGACGTAAGCGCCTCCTCTTCCAGCCACAGCGCCGCGCCCAGACTGGTGATCAATGGTGACAAGCCGAACAGCACGGCAATCATACCCGAGCTGACGAACTGTGATGACCAGTAGGTAAGCGCCATCGCGCAAAACATGCTCAAGCCCCCGGCCATATAGGCCAGCACGGCCTTGCGGTGCAGCGGCACACGCACACGGAATGCCGCCAGCAGAACCGCACACAGCAACACGCCAATGGTCATACGCGAAAACACCGCGAAGCTGAAGCCGATGCCCAGTGCGCTCCATTTGATGGCGAGCGGCGTGGTGGACCAGATCAGAATGACCGTAACGAATGCTGCCGGAAGCGACATGATTTTCTCCTTGGCTCCATGTACTGCCACCGTTCCACCGAGCCTTGAAGTAGAACGGCCAAAAACAAAAAGGCCACAGAGTTTCGTCTGTGGCCTGATGAAAGCTGCGAATACTAAAAGGTGCTCAGTACTGACTCTCCAGACCACGCGGCGCGCGATGCCATGCCTTGCGCATAAATGCGGCAGGCAGTGCTCGGGTGCGGCGAATGGAGTGCATGGAGTTCATGGCCGGATTATGCAGGGACAGTTGAAACGCCGTCAATGTTAATTTGCAGCTCGTAGGTTGGGTTGAGCGTAGCGATACCCAACAATTCAAGCGATGGGTATCGCGTTGCTCAACCTATCCTACCTCGCTATTCCGCACAATCTCTATTGAATACCACATTCGAGATATTAGCCTGCCCAAGGTAGTTCTTTAATACTCTCACCCATGCTATCTAACTTCCCTGCAGGTATCCAACCACAGGCACCATCGCTAGATTCAATGCGATAGCGTCTATTTTTGACATCAAATAATTTCACTCGAACAAAAGTGCCAAGTTTAACCGTGCGTTTTCCACATTCAGCGCCTTGCAGAACCAGTGAATTTCCTGCTGCCCCAGAAACCAGCACCGGATAGGTGGCCGCAGGTTCTGCAATAAGAGACTCGCCGTCTCTGCCAAGACGATACCTATCTTCTCGATTCCAAAAACCTTGCCATGTAGAGACGCTTAACTGTCCATTTCCCAGTGGGATCGGAGCATTACAACTCGGGCCAGAATCATAACGAAGTAAACGAATCAACTTCTGCGAGGAAAACGCCAGCACATGGAATATGCACGAACCTGCTTCAGGAGTGTTTATAAGCAATTGTCGCTGGGAACGTTTACGGTCAATCGCCACAATACGCACATCTGGCAAATCTCCGTCAGCTGAGAAGAAATCATCGGAGTAAATCGACTCGCCGATTCTAATAGTCAAGCGACTGCGACCTTCATTCGTAGTTTGGGTTGTTTCAATTGAAATGATGTCAACCTTATTGTCTCCATTGAGGTCAACTTGAAGACGCTGTATTTCATCAGCAAATCCAAATGGAGAAATTACTGCAATGCTAAGAAATGCAAAGATGGTTTTACTAAATCTATTCATTACTATCCTCAAAGTGTTAACAACATCACTTTCTATATTACCACCCCATCCACATTGATCTGCAGCCACCACTCCAGCAACGCGAGATGCCACAGTTTGCTGCCCTGGATGCGCGTGAGGTGCGCTTCCGGGTCGGCCAGCAGCTTTTCCACATAGTCGCGCTGGTACAGGCCGCGGCGCAGGCAGGCTTCAGAATTCAGGATAGATCGCATCTTTTCCAGAAAATCCCCGCGCACATATTTCAGTGCGGGCACCGGGAAATAACCCTTGGGCCGGTCGATCACCGCGTCTGGAATTATTCCCCGCGCAATGGCCTTGAGCGGGAATTTGCCGCCCTCCTTGAGCTTGAGCGACGGCGGCATGTGCGCGGCCAATTCCACCAGTTCGTGATCGAGGAACGGAACGCGCGCTTCCAGCCCCCACGCCATGGTCATGTTGTCTACGCGCTTCACCGGATCGTCCACCATCAGCGCAGTCACATCCAGACGGAACACCTCATCGAGGAATTCATCCGCCTTGGGTTTCGTCAGCTCATCTGTCACCCAAGCCGACGTCACATCAGGCACGTGATAGTCCGGCGTGACCATCGCCAGATATTCGTCGTGGTCGCGGTCGAAATAATGCTGCGAGAAACGCGCCAGCGGCGAACCATTCGCCGCATCCATGCGCGGATACCAGAAGTAGCCGCCGAACACCTCGTCCGCACCCTGCCCGGCCAGCACTACTTTCACATGCTCTGAAACTTTCTCGCCCAACAGGTAGAACGCAGTCACATCGTAGCTGGGCATGGGCTCGCTCATCTGCGCAATGGCTTCCGCCAGTGTCTTCAACACCTCGCTATTGGGAATGGAAAATTTGTGGTGGCGCGTATTGAAATGCTTTGCCATCAGGTCCGAATACTCGAACTCGTTGGCGGTTTCTCCGCCTACATCCTCGAAGCCGATAGAGAACGTATTCAGGTCATCCACATGATCGGCCAGCAGCCCCACCAGCAGACTCGAATCCAGTCCGCCGGAAAGCAGCACGCCCACCGGCACATCGGAGGCCAGGCGATGCCGTTCCACTGCGCGGGTCATTACCGCGCGGGTCGCCGCGATCCAGTCCTCTTCGGACAGCGCATGCGCAGGCCGCGTCGCATCCAGCGACCAGTAACGGCGCAGCGTTACGTCGCCGGAGACGGTGAACTTCATTGTGTGCGCGGGAGGCAGCTTCTTGATGCCGTTGAGCATGGTGTGCGGAGCCGGCACCACGCTGTGCAGCGTGAAGTGATGATGCAGCGCCACCGGATTGATGCTGGTATCGACCCCGCCGCCTGCCAGCAAGGCTTGCAAGGTGGAAGCGAAGCGCAGGCGCACACCATCCAGCGTGTAATACATGGGCTTGATGCCGAAGCGATCACGCGCCAGCAACAGAGATTTGTCACGCATATCCCACAGCGCAAATGCGAACATGCCGTAGAAGCGCTGCAAGCATTTCTCGCCCCAGGCATGGTAGGACTTGAGGATCACTTCGGTGTCGCCATCGGAGAAGAACTCGTAGCCCATCTCCACCAGTTCGGCGCGCAGTTCCTTGTAGTTGTAGATCGTACCGTTGAATACCAACGCCAGCTTCAGGTCATCATCCACCATGGGCTGATCGGAATGCGCGGTCAGGTCGATGATGGACAAGCGCCGATGGCCGAACGCCAGAACTCCACCGTTGAAAAAACCCTCGTGATCCGGCCCGCGCCGTGCCAGCTTTGCCGTCATGCGCTTCAGCGCGTCCATGTCGGGGACGGATTGATCAAAACGCAACTCACCACAAATGCCGCACATGCAAAACTCCGCTAATTTCCGATGCCCGATTATCGCCTACCGGCCAGGGATTTGGGCGAACCCTGTTAAAATTGGCGCAATGCAAACTTCACTCACCCCGCAACGCGAAAACTATTTCCTGCTCACCCTCGCCGGTATCCAGTTCAGCCACATCCTCGACTTCATGATCATGATGCCGCTGGGCCCGATCCTGATGGCCGAGTTTGGCATCGGTACACATGAGTTCGGCCTGCTGGTTGCTTCCTATAGTTTCAGCGCGGCAATCTCCGGCCTGCTCGCCGCCACCTATATCGACCGCTTTGAGCGCAAACGTTTGCTGGTCATCATGTTTACGTTGTTCGGTTTGGCAACGCTGGCCTGCGGGCTCGCGCCCGGCTATCTCACGCTGCTCATCGCCCGCGGACTGGCAGGTGCTTTCGGTGGTGTACTCGGTACACTGGTGCAGACCATGGTGGGCGATGTCATCCCCTTTGCCCGCCGTGCCCGCGCCAGCGGTACGATATCGACCGCATTCTCGGTATCTACTGTCGCCGGGGTGCCACTATCGCTGTGGCTGGCCAACCACCTGCAGTGGCGTGCACCGTTCATCTTCATCGCCGTACTGACCTTCCTGTTCATCTTCGTCGCCGTACGCAACCTGCCCGAACTGCGCCACCACCTCAGCGAAGAGAAGCGCGCTCATCCATTCGTCGCGATGTTCGATGTATTGCGCGACCCCAACCATCTGCGCGCGCTATTGTTCGGCTCCCTCATCATCTTTTCCGGCTTCACGGTGATCCCGTACATCACGGTGTATGCGGTTTACAACGTCGGCATCTCGCAGCACGACATCCCGTTTGTGTATTTTGCAGGTGGCGCGGCAACACTGTTCACTGCGCGCCTCATCGGACGCTGGGCCGATGCCAGCGGCAAGGTCAAGGTGTATCGTCTGATTGCCGTCGCCGCCATGGTTCCCATCCTGGTCATCACCCATCTGGGCCACGCGCCGCTTTGGGTCTGGCTGGTCTGCACCACCACATTCTTCATACTGGTGTCCGGCCGCTTCATTCCGGCGATGGCCGTCATCACTTCATCTGCGCAGCCCAGGTTACGCGGCACCTTCATGTCGCTCAACTCCACCATGCAATCGCTTGCCATGGGGCTCGCTACCACGCTGGGCGGTTTCATCATCAAGCAGGATAGCGCCGGTCTGATTGTTGGATACCCAAGTGTGGGTTACCTTGCGGTGGCTGCCAACCTGGTGGCAATCTGGTACGTTTCACGCATCGTCATGCACGACCAGTACCCCACTCTGCCTGATGTCGTTCCCAAATAAGATTGGACGATTTTCGTTTAGACTATTCTCGTTGTTCCCACCCAACATTCACAGGAGCTCATCATGTCAGGCACACCGTTGAACCAAGTCGCATTCGACCAATTGTTCTTCCAGGCCCACACCAACAACGCCTGGCAGGATAAACCCGTCGCGGATGAACTGTTGCAGCGCCTCTACGACAGCTTGCGCATGGCACCCACTTCGATGAACTGCAGTCCGGCGCGCATCGTGTTCGTCAAATCCCGGGCGGCCAAAGAAAAACTCAATCCGGCCCTGATGGAAGGCAACCGCGCCAAGTCCCTGGCCGCGCCGGTCACCGCCATCATCGGCTACGACGCGCACTTCTACGACCAGTTACCCAAGCTGTTCCCGAACAACCCCAAGGCACGCGACATGTTCGCCGGCAACACAGGACTGGCAGACATCACGGCCTTCCGCAACGGCACATTGCAAGGCGCTTACCTGATCCTGGCCGCACGCGCACTGGGTCTGGACTGCGGCCCGATGTCCGGTTTCGACAACGCTGCTGTGGATCAAATGTTCTTTGCGGGCACGACGGTGAAATCCAATTTCATCTGCAATCTCGGCTACGGCGATCCGAAAGGTGTCTATCCGCGCAATCCGCGCCTGGACTTTGCCGAAGCCTGCAGCATCGCCTGAATCCATGAGCAAACAGCCTCTCGACCGCATTCTGCAATCGCAGGGCTTCGGCACGCGCAAGTGGTGTCGTGAACTGGTGGAGGATGGGGAGGTAAACATCGGTGGCGAAACGGTCACCGATACGCGCGGTACTTTCGAGACCGACGGCCTCGAATTCAGCGTGTACGGCGAGCCGTGGCAATATCGCGAGCATGTATATATCGCGCTGAACAAGCCTGCCGATTACGAATGTTCGCGCAAACCCAGCCATCATCCCGGCGTGCTTTCGTTGTTGCCGGAACAGTTCACGTTGCGCGACGTGCAACCGGTCGGCCGCCTGGACCATGACACCACTGGACTTTTACTGATGTCTGATGATGGCTCCTTCATCCATGCACAGTCGTCTCCCAAACGGCATGTCCCCAAGGTCTACGTTGCCACCACGCACGACCCGGCGACGCCGAAACTTGTCGAACACCTGTTGGGCGGGGTGAAGCTCAACGACGAGCCCGCGCCACTGGCGGCAGTCGTCTGCGAAATGCTCGATAGTCACCAACTGAAGATCGTGCTGGAACAGGGCAAATACCATCAGGTGAAACGCATGCTGGCAGCGGCCGGAAACCACTGCACGGCTTTGCGGCGTACTGAGATCGGCAAACTCAAGCTGGATGAACTGGGATTGGATGAAGGCGAATGGTGCTACCTGGATGACACGCAGCGCGCGCTACTGACCGGAGACTAGATTAACTATTGATCCGGCTTGCTCCCTTCCCCCGCAGGCGGGGGAAGGGCCGGGGATGAGGGTCTGTGCACATCAGCAATATTTGTTGTGCCTCAACATCCCTCACCCCAACCCCTCTCCCGCCTGCGGGAGAGGGACTGCTTTCTCGTATTGGATCAATAGCGTTATTGCAAAGGCAACCCGATGATCGCCTTCATCACCCATTTGTCCGCCTCATTCACAAAACCGCGCCCGATGCCGAAGTTCACGTCGTATCCGCCCTTCACCACATCGGCCACAGCATACAGAGAGTGCGCGCGCTGATCGCCCGGCAAAGGATGATTAAACGGGCCGTACGCCCCGTAATACTCCAGACCGCCGTGCAGCCCTTCGCCCATGCGGTGCGTCACTTTCAACGCAGGCTCGAACTGCGGCTGATGGCTTACATTGGCAGCCAGCCCCAGGTTCAGATTCCCATTGAAGCTCACCAGCCAGCGTTCATCGCGATAGCCGATGATAGGCTTGAGCTCCAGCGTGGAAATGCTCTCTGAAACGCGCGTTGAATCGCGACCAACCTCTACATTCAGACCATAGAACATGTTCTCGTCGCTTTGCCTCGGTGCGATGTATTTCAGCCGCACACGCAGCCCGTTGAGAAAAGAATTGCCATCGGGATTAATGGCGAACGGCACATACAGCCCCGCTTCCAGCGTACTGGTGAGGCCGTAAGAAAATTCAGAAGTAAGCTGCGTGACGTGATGCGAGGTCATCTGCCCCGGATAGTCCGGAGTCTGCTGCCCTTTGATGGTGTAGTTGAGATGCTCTTCCAGACCGAACTTCCCGGGATCGTTCAACTCTTCGGTGTACACCTGGATTTCATCCGGTGCAGCCGAGGCTCCGCGTATTACGCAAAGCACCAGCACACAGACGAGCAGAAGTTGCTTGCAGCGCATCCTCAAACGCAACCGGTCGGTTTGGGCATGCCGCCATATTTGGTGATCGGCTTCATCGGACCGGTCATCCAGAGATCGAACACGTCCTTCTGATCCTCCTCGATGAACTTGGCAAACTTGCGGATCGGCGGCACTGAGCCATATTGTTCGTAGAACTCACGCGCTTTCATGATCTGTTCCCACTTCTTGTCATTCAGCTCGTAGCTGTCCACCACGGCCATCGCCCGGCCTATTTCCTCTGTCCAGTCGCTCATATCGACCAGATAGCCGTCGCCGTCCCGATTTGGTATTTGCATGAATCTTTCCCCTCAAATTATGTCAATGCACTGCCATTTAACATTGCCCGATTGTTTTAGTCAATTTATAAAAGGTGGGGAGGATATGTCGGAGAAAGACAGTAATGCCGAACTCGGGATATGTATAACCAATTAAATATAAGAAACTTTATTGCTTGGCTGCAACTGAAGGCTGAATTTTGCTCAATCGCTCCAACCAGGCTTCGGCTGCAGCCACATTCTGTTTTTTGCATAGCCATTGATAACCCGCCTTGGCACAGTCATCCTTCATCGAGGGAGACAGGCTTAACGCTTCTTCAAGATAATCCAGGCCTTTTTCATTCCCCTCATCGAGCAGGGCTCGCCCATACAAAAATACCGGTTTTGGATAACGTTCACTGGAACGGCCCAGCAAGTCTACAAGCACAGTTTTTGCTGCGCTTGCAGAACGAAACTCGACTAGCAGCAGTGCCAATTCCTGCGCTTCCTCCACACTCAACGCAGCCAACGGCTTTTGTTCCAGTTCGGCGATGCGTGTTTTGGAACGCGTGTATCGCCGGTGATATTTTTGCCACTTGTCTTTTTCCTCTCCCCACCATTTCGCGTCAAATTCGCGCCCCAGCTCCTGCGCAAACTTGCCCAGCCAGGCATCAGCTGCGCATGTTTTTGGAAGGGATGGCAAAACTGCATGCTGATCCAGGGCTGTCACCCGCTCGCTCAAACAGGGATGTGTATCATGAGCATCAGAGTCCGCTTTCCAGACCATATTCAAACGCTCTTTCGTCGCCCACTCATCCATCGTCATCACCAGCAACTTGCGCATGGCGGCAAAAGGCATGAAGGGCGGTGTTTCATGCTGGGTAGTTTGCGCGTATAACCTGGGCCAGAAATTGCCGTGCAGCCAATCCGCAAGCAGACTGATGCGAATCAGCGCAGACGCGCTGGCATCTGCTCCGGCGATTGATCGCGCCTTGGCATCTGCTTCGTATTCATACTGTCTGGACAAGACAAAGGTGTATGCATTGTAATAAGGCGCAAACCAATCCAGCATTCCGGCAAGAACGCCATTCACCGTATTACTTTCGCGCCTTGCCTGTGCATGCTCATTCAAGGCAGCAAAAGTGGAACGCTGGCGGTATATCCAGCGGCTCAGTTTGCCGTGGCCACCCGCCAGATGGCCGTATTCATGCGCAACCACGGCCAGCAACTCATTCGATGAAAGTGCATCCAGCAGCGGCAAGCCCAGAATCAGGTAATTCCGGTAGCCCCCGAACAGCCCGAAACGCGGGTGCTGTGCGATAGACGCATTGAATTCATTCGTGATCAACACATGGTGAATAGGCGCCGCCTGAAGCTGTTCGCGCAGGTCGGCAATCATCCTGAATAACTGCGGCGCTTCCGCTTCCGTCAGTTCACGACCTTCCGGCACGGCTAGCGGGGCAACGAACATGCGCAACGTCAGCCACACAATCGGTGCAACAACGAGTATCCAACTGGCAAACAATATCTTGAGGACCACGTGACCATTGCCATGCACCGCCGCAAACAGGAAATACACGCCGGTCAACAACACTGCCAGCAGCACAACCAAAACCAGATAGGCCAGCGCACTGACCAGCACCACCTTGGCGCGAAACATTTCGGGGAAATCCTGCGCCTCGCTTTGCAGGCTCCACACCAGCGTCTCGTAGTTCTGTTTTTCCACTATGACCCCTATCACTTACCTGAACACGCGCTCTCAAGTTTATACCAGCACTGCCATGAAATGCTTATACAAAATCTGCCTGAACTTCGCGGACTTCCGCGAATAAACGGTAGCATATATCGCGTGATGCAAATGGAGTGCAGCCATAGCGAGCGGATGGCTGGAAAACAGCAGAGCCGGTTGTACCAAAAAAAAGTGATAATCGTTTTCAGTCAACTAATCCTGACCTGCCTGCCTGGCAAGTACATCCAGTTTTTCAATCACAATAGATCCGCGCTGAGTTGTTACCGATTTTTCCGCCACCATTTTGCGCAGCAGCTTTGCAATCACTTCCCGCGTGGTGCCCAGGTGCGCTGCCAGTTCGCTTTGCGTCATGCGCAATTGCCCATCAATCGCCCCGCGCATCAGGATGAACTTGGCCAGACGCGCGTTCAAGTTCAAGGAATGTATCTCTTCAAGTTCTTCCATGAGTCTGAATACCAGCACCGACAGCGCATGCACCGTCAGGTTCTGGATGGTGGGCTCGTTCTGGAAAAGCGTGCGGTAGGTCAGCGAGGGAATCATGCCGACGCAGGTATCCGGCTCGGTCTGCACCCAGGCCGGATATTGCAGGTTATTGAAGATACAGTTCAGTGCGAGGATGCAGACTTCACCCGGATTGATGAAATACAGCGTGGCTTCATTGCCGCTCGGCGAGATCGAATATACCCGCAAGCGACCGCGCACGACGACATAGGCGCCGGAAACGCTGTTGCCTTTGTTGATGATGGTTTTCAGTTCGTCGAAATAGTTGAGCTGCATCCCGCATTCGAGCATCTGCTGCCCGCAAACGGAAAGGTCGCGAAACACATCCAGCGTTTTCAACTCCCGCATCACATCGGTACCGCCCAACACGCACCTCCCGAAACATCAGCTTCTTCCGACAACTCTTGTTCAATGTCCCCCTGCTTTGCTGCGCGCCAGCAGCGCATCACTGCTCAGCGACTTCAGGAACGCCACAATATCTTCCACGTCGCGGTCGCTCAGTGGTGCAGACTCGACCCGTGCAAGCGTCCTGTCCTGGCTCGACCAGATAATGGTCTTGTTGTCATTTACGTCGTTGCTGAGCCTTTTGCCGCGCTGCACAGTCGCCATGATACGCACAGCCTCCGGTAGATTGTCAACACTGCCATTATGGAAATAAGGGGCGGTCAGCGCAACATTACGCAGCGAAGGGACGCGCCAGACTGCCTGTTTGCTGCCGGGCGTATTGGCTCCGACATCCTTGTTCAGGTTATAGCGGGCCATGTATTTCGGAGAATCGAAGACCGGAAACAGACGCAATGGGTCCGGCGGCGGATCGACCAGACTGGCAGCGCTGAAATTCGGTCCCCGATGGCACAAGATGCATCCCACCGACTGGAACAGCGCCATTCCGCGCAACTGCGCCGCACTCAGGGCTTTTTCGTCTCCGCGCACAAAGCGGTCATACGGCGTATCGGTCGTAATCAGGGTACGTTCATAGGCTGCAATGGCAGCGGTGATCTGCGTGATGGTAATGGGCTGATCTGCGCCAAATGTCCTGGCGAACGGCTCGCGGTACGCGGGATTGTCCCTGATGCGCTGTTCCACTGCCGCCACCGACGGCATGCCCATTTCTTTAGGGTTGAGCGGCGGTCCTTTCGCCTGATCTTCCAGCGAGGCGGCGCGTCCATCCCAGAATAGAACAGACTGGAATCCCGAATTCCAGACAGTAGGCGCATTGCGGCTGCCGACCTGCCCGCCCACACCCAGCGAGCCGGAGCGGTGGTCCTCTCCCGCCCCTTTGCGTACATCGTGACAAGAACTGCAGGAAAGCGTCCTGTCTATCGACAACGCCGTATCGTGAAACAGCCGTTCGCCCAGCGCCACCTTTTCCGGCGTGGTTGGGTTCCACGCCGGAGCCGGCGCCTTGTCCGGCAAGGTTCGCCATACATAAGATTGCTGCATGCCCTGCAGTTGAATTTTCGGTGTGTTCTTGCTCAACTGTTCCCAGTCCACCACCAACGGTGCTTTTTGCGTTGCAATGTTGCGCTTGATGGTGTGCTCTGGAAATTTGATGAGCGTAGTAATGATGATCAGCTTGATGGTGAATGCCACCATGCCCGAACCCAGTACCAGTGCCATCAGCCATCTCCTGCCGGTCGACAGCTTGCTCACGGGGCCCAACTCATATTTCACCATGAACAAGAGCACCGTGAAGCCCATGATCAGCAAGCCGACGCTGACATACATGAATCCAATCAACCCTGCCTGTCCCATTTTGTCCTCCCTGAAATTATCTGTGTGAGCCGAGGCTAACGGGAATTTCGCGGGGCTTCTGTAGCAAAAGCTACATTGAAGAAATGGAAGTGAAAAGAACTGAAAGTACTTGTGATGCGTAGCTTTTGCTACAGATGAATGGGGACCGGATGGCTACATTGCCTCCCGCTACACCTTCGTAGCTACACTCAGGAGTCAAACATGAAGCCGATGCGATTTTTCCTCGATACCCATGACCGGACACAGAAGACCTTTCCGGAAAAACTGTCGCCGGAAGATTTTGAAAAGTTTTATGCGCTGTATGAAAAGGCATGCTACGACGAGAACGTCGTCCCTATCCGCATCCATGTGAGCTACGAAGACGGGCGCGCTTTCTGCCTCAACATGGCGGACAACGCCGAGGCAATAAAACGCGCGCACGAACGAGTCGGACTGCCGTACGACTCGATTGTCGAGGTGGCAACTGCAACACCGGGAGATACGTTCTTCCGGCGCAAGGCTGCTTAAAACAATTGCGCCCTCATCGATTCTCCGATGAGGGCGCATGTTCATCCGGGATATTCAGCCACTAGTCTGGCTGTCCCGAGGTTATATACCGGCAATACGTCTCGCGAATAAAAAATGTTGCGATCAACCCCGTCAATGCAAACCCCGCCAAAATGGCGATACCCGCCTGGTAGTCGACGAGTCCAAGTGACGCATCCACTCTTCCTGCATGAGCATGATCAATCGCCCAACCCACCAGCGGCTGCATGATCGCAGTACCAAGAAAACCACCGACATTCACCACACTGGTTGCCATGCCGGAAAGCGCTGGCGGATTCACCTCCTTGGCGCAAGACCAGCTCAAGGTAAAGCTGGGTGCACATAAACCCATGGCCAAAAACAGCACGTAACCGATGAAACCACTCAGCGGCAACCCAAACAAAAAGGGTAACCAGCACAGGCAATATCCCAGCGCTCCCGCGATCATCACCGGCTTGCGGCGTCCGAGGCGATCAGAGAGCGTACCAATGAAGAACGCACCGATGGCAAATCCTGCCAATAGCAGGGTCGTGTGACTGGTGGCAGCGGCTCGATCCATGTCGTAAACATCGCGCAAGAACGGCACAGCCCACAATCCGGCGAAGGCAAACAGTGACCCTGACAATCCCATGTTCACCCAGAGACCCGGCCAGGTTGCACGATTCTTCAGAATGATCAACAAACCGTCGTACCAATGCCCGACGTGGGGAGGGTGTGCCGCCTTGCCGTCCAGTTCGCGCAAGCTGGGCAAACCTGCCTCATCCGGACGATTGACCACAAACAACCAGGCCAGCATGGCCAACAGCAGAGAAAACACACCTACAGCCTCAAACACGGTGCGCCAGGAATAATAGGCCAATACCCAGGCCAAGGGCGCAGCGGCAAGCAAGGATCCAACATTACCCAGCAGAACGGTCAGCCCCGTCATGGTGGCGAAATGCCGATCGTGAAACCAGGCGGCATTGAGCTTGAGCATCGAGATGAAAGTCACCGACACACCCAGCCCGATCAGCAAACGTCCGACCGATGCTACTGCCAGCGTATCCGCCATGCCGAACAGCAACGACCCGACACCACCAATCACGCCGCCAATGGCAACCACACGGCGGGACCCCAGCGTATCGACAAGGATACCGGTGGGAATCTGCATCACCATGTAAACGTAGAAATACGTTGCCGCCAGTCCGCCCAGTTCGGCAGCACTGGCATGGAAAGTCTGCTGCAAGTCGGACGAAATCGCCGCCGGTGCGAAGCGATGAAAGAATGACAGCACGTACGCCAAACCGACGATGACGAAGGCAGTCCAGCGCAAACGAAGAAGCTGACTTGCCTGAAGTTTATTTAACATGGATTTGTTCACCCGGCCTCAAAGCTCTGCAGAGGTATTCATATCAAGAGTTAAATCAAAAATGGCTGGCGCCAGCATATTTTTCCGTGAGTGCCCGAAGGTAGACAAAGCGAACGAAGGTGTCAAATAAACCGCAAGATATACAGTCGTAATCGCAAACTAATTCGATTAAAGACAGGCGGACTTCTGCCGATAGTGAGGAACACTAGTGATTTTGTGATACGCGAACGGCTTTGGTCAAACAACAATGACTGTTCAAGTCACACCCCGTTCTCCAGGAAGGGAAATAAGAATGCCGATCAAATTAACAATATTGGCCACCGTTTTGTTGTCACAGCTCCTGATCACCATTCTTGCCATGGTGCTGGGGCCGTCAATCCTGGGATGGACGGTCTGCTTCGTGGGTGCTTCACTTCTGCTGGGCGTACTCTATTTTCATATCCATTCTGCCTTGTCTTTGCCGTTGGAACGGTTACGCGACACCATCCAGACCGTCAAGATGGAGGGCAACCTGGCATTGCGACAGGCAGGCTCGAACGGTGCAACCGACAGCACGGTGAAGACATTCAACGAACTGCTGGACAATTTCCAGAGCATCGTTGGCAAAGTGATGTTCAACTCCAGTCAGGTCGCAACTTCTGCACAATCCCTGAAAGTCATGACGCACCAGGTAGCCGAAGGCTCGCAAGCCCAGCAGGACGCAGCCGAAGCCGCCAGCCAGGCCATCGAAGAGATGATAGGCAATATCCAGAACATCGCGGAAAACGCCAAACTTGCGGCCGCCAATGCACGTGAATCGCGCGAACTTTCCAGCAATGGCGCGAAGATCGCACAGCATGCAGTCGATGAAATCGAACGCGTCGCCCAGGCGTTTGAAGAGTCCGCCTCCTCAATCAATCATCTGGGCGAACGCACGCAGCTCATCAGCGGCATTGCCAATTCGATCAACGAGATCGCCGAACAAACAAACCTGCTGGCTTTGAATGCCGCCATCGAAGCAGCGCGCGCCGGGGAATACGGCCGCGGCTTTGCGGTAGTTGCGGACGAGGTGCGCAAGCTGGCCGAACGGACATCGGCTGCTACCAGGGAAATTTCCTCCGTAACGACCAGTATAAGGGAAGACACGGCCTCTACCATTAGCAAGGTGCAGTCAGGCACTGCTCTGGCCCACGGCGGCGCGGCTCTCGTTCACGAGGCAGCGGAGTCACTGACACAGATCAATCATGGCTCGCAGGAATTGCTGGACGAATCCTCATCCATCGCGGCAGCCATCAGCGAACAGACCATCGCCAACGAACTCGTAGGCAAAAAGATGGCCAACATCATGTCGTTGGTCGACAGCAACTCTGCCGTCATTGTCAAAATGCTGGAGCAAGCCACCCATCTCGACCATTTGGCAGTGAACCTGAAGGAAATCGATAACGTATTCAAGATCGGCGAGGCCGGAGTAAAAGGGCTGGAAACACACGAAAAAGCGCCCGAAATCGTGCAGGCGGCGGCGCGCAATATCGAAAAGGCCCTCGAGCAGGCAATCGCCTCCGGGCGCATCAGCGAAGCGGACCTGTTCGATGAAAACTACGAACGCATTCCCGGCGTGGAGCCACCAAAATACCACACGCGCTTCGACAAACTGACTGACGAGCTGTTTCCCGGCATTCAGGAGCCTCTACTCGAGCAGCATTCCGAATTCGTGTACGCCGGCGCAGTAGACCGGAAAGGGTATTTCCCGACGCACAACAAAAAATTCTCGGCACCGCTGACCGGGGACAACAAAAAAGACAAACTCTACTCCCGCACCAAGCGCATCTTTGACGACCCGGTCGGCAAGCGCTGCGCGAGCCACACCCGCCCATTCCTGATTCAGACCTACCGTCGCGATACAGGAGAAGTGATGCACGACATTTCCACCCCGATTTTTCTGCACGGAAAACACTGGGGGGCTTTCCGCATCGGATACCGCGCATAGTGCTTGTGGTATCTGACACAGCCGTGCACGCCTGACTGTTCCTGTCCACCGTTCTATGAATCATGGTCTGAAAGCATTCATTGCTGCTATATTGCGCGACTTCATTCGGACGCGGAATAATGCATCCGTCAGTTCCATAGCACATAGATTCCGGGATATTCATGGCCATCAAAGCAACCATCTTCAAAGCCAATCTGCAAATCGCGGATATGGAACGTCACTACTATCAGGACCACGCCCTAACCCTTGCTAGGCATCCGTCGGAAACGGACGAGCGCATGATGGTGCGTTTGCTGGCTTTTGCACTGCATGCACACGAATACCTGGAATTCGGCCAGGGCATGACCAACGACGACGAGGCGGATCTGTGGCACAAGGATCTGACCGGTGCAATAGAACTGTGGATAGACGTTGGCATTCCCGATGAAAAGCTGATCCGCAAAGCGTGCGGACGTTCCAACAAAGTGGTTGTGTATTGCTACGGCGGACGCGTGGCCGACATGTGGTTTGCGCAAAACAGCGCTCAGTTCGAGCGGCAGAAGAATCTCACCATCATCAACCTGCCGGTAGAAAGCACAAAAGCGCTTGCCAAGCTTGCGCAACGCACAATGAACCTGCAATGCACCATTCAGGACGGACAGGTGTGGTTAGGCGATGGCGATGCCAGCGTGCAAGTTGAGCGGGTAGTGTTAAAAGCGAACTGAGCGCCGCCTGCGACGGCTTGATTTGAATTTCGCAAAAGCGGACGGTGGTGGACGGCAGAAACTAACCCATTTCGGTCGTTCAGGTCTCCCGATAACAGACATTCAAACCGGTAATTTGGTAGTGGTGCGACGGCGAATCTTGACGGCAATAAATAGGCCAAGGCAACCGCCCAGCAAACCACCGAGTATATATCCTCCGAAAAAACCAGCACCAGCGAAGGCTTGTGACTGAAGCATTTGTTCAGTTAGGAGGGCTAGACCCCAAGAAAATGCGAAAGCGAATAAGCCTGCTAACACTGGAGGGAATGCAACAAACGGAGCCCAACGTCTCAATGGGCGAACAATAAGAAACACGACACCAGTAGCTAGGCCCGCAGTGACGAGAAAGAACAGTAGCCCCATCATGGGAAAAAGCATGGTGTTACCTCCTGAAGTCTCTTATTGGCCGAATTCTGTCTGTTCAATACCGCTTACGACAACGGCTGCTTCACTCCGCATATCGGTCATTTTGATTCCTTGGATTCAGTAATCAACCAACCTTCTTCAATATCTTTAAGCTGCTTGATCCGTTCAGAATTAAGTTGGTACATACAGGCCGTTCCTAAATCATGGGCTGAGTTTCCACCCTTTGCTAATGAAGCTACGAAGTTGCACTGATGAGTGCGATAAACCTTAAAACTTCTTTCTCCGATGACAAAGGTATCCTTCATCGATTGTATATACCGTGGTTCTTCGCCCTCGTTTTGAATTTTAGTAGTTAGTTCTTGTTCTAAGGAACCCAAATCCTTAGAACTCTTTTGAGCGAGGGATACTACACATGCACTCATTTCGACATGACTTTTGTCTTTCCAGCAGTCGTTTATGACAGATCTAAAGTCTTCCGCATAGGCAGCGCCAGTTATCAAAACAAGTAAGCCTAGTAAAGGAAAAGACAGAAATATTTTAACGCTTCGCTTCATACTGCCCCTTATTTAGTGCCGAAATTCAAAACTGGAGGAAGCCCTCGAACGACTGCTTCTGGCCCAGACTGTGTAAAAACGTAGCGAAAGTGTACACGTAGAATCAGCTGATGCGTTAATGGAAGTATCGTGTATTTGTGGGAGTGCGCACATGAAGCGATTCATTCAAGGCGAAGATAGAAATCAA